>Ga0222423_1000174_pt1 | contig 57449 bp, 48 predicted proteins | sample 3A0metagenome_FD_182472 | JGI IMG/M metagenome (GOLD analysis project Ga0222423, IMG submission 182472) | Enriched microbial communities from leaf-cutter ant dump, University of Wisconsin, Madison, United States - 3A0 (version 2) | ecosystem: Environmental > Terrestrial > Nest > Insects nest >...
GCGTCGATGGTCTTCTGGCTGATATCGCCCTGCGATGTGGCCGTGGTGTGCGACAGCTTGTAGTTGCCCGCATCACCACCGGCCAGGCCCAGCGTCACGTCCACGCGCTTGCCGCTGCCGGCATTCTTGTTGTCGTACTGGCCGCCCAACGTCAGCGACAAGTCGTCACCCTTCACCACGCCCACCGGGCCGGTGCTGCGCACCGTGGCATCGCGCGTGCCGTCGTAGACCTTGCCCGCCACGCTCAGCGTGCCGGCGTCGATGGTCTTCTGGCTGATATCGCCCTGCGATGTGGCCGTGGTGTGCGACAGCTTGTAGTTGCCCGCATCGCCACCGACCAGGCCCAGCGTCACGTCCACGCGCTTGCCGCTGCCGGCATTCTTGTCGTCGTACTGGCCGCCCAACGTCAGCGACAAGTCGTCACCCTTCACCACGCCCACCGGACCGCTGCTGCGCACCGTGGCGTCGCGCGTGCCGTCGTAGACCTTGCCCGCCACGCTCAGCGTGCCGGCATCGATGGTCTTCTGGCCGATATCGCCCTGCGACGTGGCCGTGGTGTGCGACAGCTTGTAGTTGCCCGCATCGTCGCCGGCCAGGCCCATCGTCACGTCCACGCGCTTGCCGTTGCCGGCATTCTTGTTGTCGTACTGGCCGCCCAACGTCAGCGACAAGTCGTCACCCTTCACCACGCCCACCGGACCGCTGCTGCGCACCGTGGCATCGCGCGTGCCGTCGTAGACCTTGCCCGCCACGCTCAGCGTGCCGGCGTCGATGGTCTTCTGGCCGATATCGCCTTGCGACGTGGCCGTGGTGTGCGACAGCTTGTAGTTGCCCGCATCGTCGCCGCTGAGACTGAGCGATACATCGACCTGCTTGCCGGTGCCGGCGTTCTTGTTGTCGTACAGGCCAGCGAGGTCGAGCGAGAGGTCGTCGCTGCCGACCACGCCCACCAGGCCGGTGCTGCTGACCGCAGCGTCACGGTTGCCGTCGTACACCTTGCCGGTGACACTCAGCGTGCCGGCGTCGATGGTCTTGGGCGTGATGTCGCCATGCGCCGTGGCCGAGTGGCTGGCCAGCTGGTAGTTGCCCGCATCGTCGCCACTGAGGCCGAGCGATACATCGACCTGCTTGCCGGTGCCGGCGTTCTTGTTGTCGTACAGGCCAGCGAGGTCGAGAGAGAGGTCGTCGCTGCCGACCACGCCCACCAGACCGGTGCTGGTGACCGCAGCGTCACGGTTGCCGTCGTACACCTTGCCGGTGACGCTCAGCGTGCCGGCGTCGATGGTCTTGGGGGTGATCGCTGCGGTGCTGGCGCGCGGGTTGCCGGTGGTGGTGTCCAGGATGTAGTTGGCCGCGTCGTCGCCATCGAGGCTGGCGGTGACCACCACGTTCTTGTTGGTGCCCACGTTCTTGTCGACGAACGCCGCGCTCGCCTCCAGCGACACGTCGTCGGTGGCGATCAGGTTGTGCGGCGTCTGGCTGGACACGGTCGCGCCGGTGCCGCCGTCGTACACCTTGTCGCCCACCACCACGTCCACGGTGACGACGCGCCTGGCGATATCGGCGTAGGCCTTGCTGTCCACGGTGTAGTTGCCGCTGTCCGCGCCGGTCAGCGTGACGGCGCCAAGATTGACCTGCTTGCCGTCGCCGGCGTTGCGGTCGGCAAAGGCGACGCTGGCGGCACTGCCGAACGCCACGGTGTCGCCGCTCACCACGCCAGCCAGCGTCACGCTGCTGCCCAGGGTGGCGTCGGTGGTGCCGTCGTAGGTCTTGTCCAGCACCGAGCCGTCGGCCAGGCTGATGAGCTTCTGGTCGATACGGCCGATGTTGCCGCTGGCGCTGGTGCTGTCCAGTGTGTAGCCATAGACCTTCATCGTGCCCTTGGTCTGGGTGTCGATGGCCAGGTCGTCCTGGGTGACCTTCTTGCCGGTGCCGACGTTCTTGGTGTCGTAGTGCGCATCGCCACCGGTGACGGTGACCGTATCGCCGTCGATGGCGCCGCTGACCGTGTGGCCGATGCTGTCGACGTCGGCATCGGTGTTGCCGTCGTAGGTCTTGCGGGTCGAGCCGGTCAGCACCACGCTGACTGTCGGCGCCACGGTGTAGAGGAAACCGTCGCCCGCGCCCAGCACCGTATCGCCGAGGTGGGCGTTGTACTGCTTGAAGTCGCCGGCCAGGCTGCCGCGCGTGTCGTTGCGCGGATCGGCGGAATAGACCAGCCAGCGGCCCTCGTCCGCGCTTACGGCGCTGGCGCCGGCGTTGTTGACGAAGTTGCGGCCGGCGGCCAGCAGGATCGCCGTGTCGGCCGAGTCCGTGTTGTGCGCGGTCACCGCGTCGGCCAGGGTCAGGTCGGAGGCGCCGCCGCTCAGGCGCAGGTCGACGGTCTTGCCGGCGGTGATGCCGTTCACCGTCAGGCTCTTGCCGTTCTTCAGGGTCAGCGCGCCGGCGTTCGCGCTCAGCGTGTTGACCTGGTGTACGCCACTGAGGGTGGTGTCACCGGTGCCGCTGTCGATCGCCAGGGTGTTGGCGGTGATGACGCCGCTGCCGCTGATGTCCTGGTTGTCGGTGTGCAGGGTGACCGTGTCGGTCGCCTTCAGCGCATGGGCCAGCGCCAGGGCGCTGCCCGAATCCAGCTGCAGGCTGCCGGTGGTGACGGCCACGTCGTGGGACAGGTCCAGCGTGTCGCCCACCAGGGTCAGCTTGCCACCCGCCGCGGTGGTGACGGCCAGGTTGGCCTGGGAGACGACATCGGCGGCCGCACTGCCGACGGTGAGGTTCTTGCTGCCGTTGAAGCTGGTCAGCGTGGCGCCGGGCAGCACGCTGGTACTGGCGCCCACGGTCAGGCTGGTGTCGTGGTTGGCCTGGTCGAACGCGACGCTGGCCGCGCCCTGGTGGGCGACGGTGGCCGCGCCGGCGAAGGTGCCGGCGACAAGGTTCAACGTTGCCGCGCTGCCGTTGAAGTCGATGGCGCTCCCCAGCCCCAGCGTGCCCTTGGCATGCAGCCCCACGGTCGCGGTGCTGCCGGGCTGGATGGCCAGGCCGGTGATGCTGATCGGGTCATCCACCGCGCCCAGGTTCCAGGTGCTGCTGGACAGGCTCCAGTTGTTGCGGGAGCTGGTGACCTCGCTGTCGCCGCCCACGCTGAGCGCCAGCGTGGTGAAGTCGAAGGTGTCGTCGCTGATGGTGGCGCCATCGCCCGCGTAGATGACGAGGTTGCTCGCGCTCACGCCGCCATCCACGCCAAGCACCTTGCCGCCGCTGAGCAGGGCCACCGAGTTGGCATCGGTGACGATGTCGCTGTCGAACACCAGGTCGCCGCCGTTGCTGCGACCCACTTCCAGCGTGGCGGCGTTGATCTTGCCGACCGAGGCGTTGGTGAGGCCGCCGCCCAGATGCAGGTCGTTGGCGGCCGTCATCTGGCGGATGGCGACCTTGCCGGCGCCTGCGGTGCCCGGGTCATGGTTGGCGCCCGTACTGGTGCTGGCGGTAACCGCGCCGGTGATGTTGACGTTGTCGCCGGTCAACGTGACGTTGCCGGTGGTGTTGGTCAGGTTGGCGCTGACCTCGATGTTCTTGTCCTCCAGCTCGAAATTTCCCCAGGCCTTGAAGGAAAAATTGCTGGACACGGTGACCGTGCCGGTACCGTCCTCGCGACCGATGGTGAGGTTCTTGATGCCCGGCAGCTTGGCCAGCGTGGTGGCCGAGGCGAAGCCGTTGGCATCGCCCAATACCATGTTGGTGCTGGCCAGATAGGGTTCCAGCCGCAGCGAGGCGGTGCTGAGGTTGATCAGGTTCGCATTGCCCCAGTCGATCTTGCTGGCGCGCAACACGAGCACGCCGTCGCCGGTGTTGAGCTTGATGGGCACCGACCCGATGAAGTTGATGTTGCCGCTGGCCCAGATGCTGGCGTTGCCGCCCATGGTGAAGGCGGTATCGATGTTGACGTCGCCAGTGGTATCCAGCAGGCCGTTGAGGATCTTTTCGCCCGTGGTGTAGCTGCCGTCGTACTTGAAGGTGATACGCCCGGCACCCAACGTCATGTCCGAATTCATCTGGATGGCGCTGCCACCAGTAGACAAGTACAGATTGCCGCCATTGCTGGTGATCGGGTTGTTCAGGGTCAGGCCGCCGCCGCCCGCGTTGTCCGAATCGCCCCAGATGCGTACGTAGCCGCCATTGGTCGTGACCGAACCGCCTGTGGTAATGCCATCCGCGCCGAGCAGGGTGATCGAACCTTCCCCAGGGGTGCCTGCGTTGACGACGGCCGCGCTGGTGAAATTTCCCGACGCCGCATGGCCGGTACTCGCGCCATGTGCGATGAGATTGGGTACGCCGACGCCGGTGGTGCCGTTCACGCCCGAGAAATAGCCGACGGCACCGCCGCCGCCCGTGCCGGCCTGCATGTAGATGTAGCCTTTCCCGAACACCTCGATCGTGTTGTCGGCGTTGTCGAAGGTGATGTTGCCGCCGTGGTTGTTGTCCGGACTCGTGACCTCCAGGCGCAGTCCCACATCATTTTTCATCGTCAGACGACCATCGCCGCCATTCAGGCTCAGGTCGTTGAAGTGGATGTAGCCACCGCTGGAGCCGCCGGCGAGCAGCGTGACGGTGCTGGACTGCGCCTCCAGGTCGGCCACGGTGACGGTGCTGCCGGTGGTGCTGCCGGTGGCAGTGCCGACTGTGACGGTGACGTTGGCCGGGTCCAGCAGCAGGTTGCCCGTGGCGCCATGCGGCGAGAGGCCGTTCGTCACGCCGCTGTAGTTCAGCAGTTGCTTGCCCGACACCTCGGCGTTGCCGCCATCGCCGCCCTGCGCGCCGCCACGGATGTCGATGTTGCCGGCAAAGCTGGTGCTGTCGTCGGACCAGAACACCACCTCGCCGCCGTTGCCCTTGCCGCTGGCGCGGGCGTTGACGGCGACGCTGGCGTCGGCATCCACGCGGGTGGCGTTGTGCAGCGAGGCGTCCTTGCCCTGCCAGCCGCCGCCGACGTGGATGGCGCCGCCGTCGAGGGCGCCGCTGGCGTCCAGCGTGGCGCCGTGGTCCAGCGTCAGGCGATCGCCGAGCACGTCGATGCGCCCGCCCTTGCCTGCGGCCGCGCTGGCGTCCAGCGTGCCGCCGACGTGCACCTGGCCGGTATCACCGCCATCGAGCAGGATGCGGCCGCCGCGCTCGGTGAGGCTGCTGGCCTCGACCACGCCGTCCATGTTGATCACGCTGGCATGCAGCGCGCTGGCGGCGGCGGCGGTGAGCAGCACGTTGTTGCCGCGGATCAGGCCGCTCTGCGCGATCTCGGCCTGCAAGGCGCCTTTTTCCACCGCCAGCGACAGCATGCCGTCGCCGCCGAAGTCCAGCGCCACCTGGTTGCCGGCGGCCAGGCCGACCTGCGCGGCGTCGATGCTGCCGGCATTGCCCACCACCGGCGCCAGCATCGCCACCACGCCGCCGTGCGCGCGGATGGCGCCCTCGTTGCGTACCGCGCCCGCGCTGCCGGCGGCGGCGAAGCGCGCGCGGCCGGCCAGGAAATCGCTGTCGCTGATGCCCAGCGAGCTGACCACCAGGCCGCCCACGTCCACCTGCGCGCCCTTGCCGAACAGCACGCCGTTGGGGTTGACCAGCCACACCTGGCCGTTCGCGCCGAGGTCGCCCAGCACCTGGCTGGTGGTGCCGCCGAGCACGCGGTTGAGCGCCACCGCGTTCGCGTTGGGCTGCTCGAAGCGCACGCTGGCGTTGCTGCCGATGTCGAAACTGGTCCAGTTGAGGATGGCGCGCTGGCTGTCCTGGTGCACCGTGAGGTTGGCGCCCTGCTGGCTGAGCTGGACGTTGCCGGCGATGACCTGCGCACCGTTGGGCACGGTGCTGGCGCTCATGGCGTGGGCCGACAGCGGCACGCCGGCCACCGTGATGGCGGCCGCGGCGGCGCGCACGACGGCGCCGGCACGCTTGCCGCGACGCCGGGCGATCTCGGCGACGGCCACGTAGGCGCCGCGCAGTTCGTCCCAGATCAGGCGATAGATGTGGTTCATGGGAGTGTCCTCGAAAACGTGGGTGGCGGCGTCAGAAGCGCAGGCTTGCCTGCAGCCACAGGTACTGGTTGTCGCGCTGCCCGTCGGCATTGAGGCCGGCGGCGCTGCGACCGGGGTTGTCGCCCAGGCGGTGCGCCCAGGCGCTGCGCACGGTCCAGCGCTCGCCCTGCACGTTCAGGCCCACGCCGGCGCTGGAGAGGCCGTAGCTGTTGCCTGTCCACGGCATCACCGAGCCGGCCCACGGGTCGATGTGCTGGCGCACGCGGCCGTGGTCCACAAACAGCAGCGCCTGCGTGGTGATGCCCTGCGACAGGTGGAAATCACGGCGCAGCTCGACGCTGGCCAGCCAGCCGCTGTCGCCGCTGGCCTCGCCCACGGCATGGCCGCGCACGCCGGACGGACCGCCGAGCAGGAATTTCTCGGACGAGTCCAGGTTCTTGCTGCCCACCTGGCCGTTGGCGCCCAGGTACAGGCCCCAGTTGCTGAGGCCGCCCAGGCTCTGGTTGCGGTCGATGCGCCACACCCACTTGGTGAAGTGACCGCGCGTGCGGGCGCTGAGCGCGTCGGCCAGGCGGTCGGCGTCGTTGTCCAGGCCCAGCCGGCCGGCGACATAGCCTGCGCTCACGCCGGTGTAGCCGCCGCCCCACCAGCCGTCCCAGAAGCTGCCGCTGAACATCGTGGTGAGCTTGTCCAGCCGGCGATCGCGCAGCACCTGGCCCAGCGCCTTGTCGGTGAGGTCCTTGTGCTCGCCGTCCACGCTCACCCACACGTTGCGCTGGCGGCTGCGCAGCAGCGGATAGCTGAGGCCCAGGCTGACCGTGCCGGCATCGCCGGCCAGCTCCAGCGGCTTGAACTCGCCGCCAATGGCGTAGCGCAGCCACGACGCGGCAAAATTGGCGCGCAGCCCGGACGGGTTCAGGCCGATCGCGTAGTTGAGACCCACCACGTCGCTGCCGCTGCTGTGGCTGAGGTTGGCGCCCAGCAGATCCTCGTGGTCGAACGGCCGGTTCACCGCCGTCCAGGCGCTGGTGCGCCAGCGGCCGGTGTAGCGGTTGTTGAAGTTGTCCACCGCCACGCCGCCGGTCCAGTCGGGCGTGGTGTCGGCGCTGATCAGCAGGCGGCTGGAGCCGGGTTCGTCGCCTTTTTCCAGCGTGGCGCGGGCGGATACGCCGGGCACGTCGTTGATCAGCAGCAGCGCGCGCTCCAGCTGGTCGTTGCGCACCGGGCCGTCGGGCAGCGCGGCATCGGCAATGGCGGCCATGCGCGGACGCAGCCGCTTGTCCTTGGTGAGCACCTGCACGCGGCCCTCGCCGCTCTGCAGGCGGCCGATCATGATGGCGATTTCCAGCTCGCCGCCGCTCAGGTCCTGGCGCGGCAGGTAGGCGCGCGCCAGCAGGTAGCCATGCGCCTGCAGCGTGGCGCTCACGCGCTGCGCCAGCGCCTGCAGTTGCGCATGGGTCAGCGACTTGCCCAGCGCATCAGCCACCACGGCCTGCAGCTCGGCGTCATCCAGCAGGCCGTCGGCGCCGGTGAAGCGCACGCGGTCGATGCGCGCGCGAAAACCCGCCTCGCCTTGCGCCTCGGGCAAGGGCGCATGCGTCACGGGCGCATCGCTTTGCGGGCGCGGGGGCGGCCGGTCCTGCTGCTGTTGCTGGTTGAGCAGCGCGCCGGCATCCGGCGGCGCGGTCTGGGCCATGGCCAGGTTGACGGCCAACGGCAGCGAGCCCAGGCCGAGTATCGCGGCCAGCCGCATCGTCTTCATCACAGATCCCCTTGAGCTTTACGGTCGGATCGAAGCCCCGACCCTGGATGGCAGGTATTCTGGACAAAGACTTTTCGCCATAACTTACGAGTTCTTACATCGCGCACGCAGGCGCGCATATCGGCGAAAAAGACGTTTTTTCAGCGACTTTTCTTGTCGCTTGCTGACAGAGGAACGCAGCAATGGACGCGCCGCGTCACCGTCGCGAGACGCGCGACAGCGGGCGGGCGTCAGTGCTTGCGGGGAAAACCGCGTCGCGCGGCTTTCTTCTGCCGCGCGTCCGGCACGTGCCTGGACGCGCTCACATGAGCGGTGGAAAAAACCCCATCCGCTCAGGCCAGGCTGATGGCGTCGGCGGCCAGGTAGCCGCGGGCGTGCTCGGTGCGGATCGGCAGCTCCTGGCCGCACACCTCGCGGCAGCGCCGGCGCAGGCGGCTGATGAGGGTGTCCAGGCGACGCTGGTCAAAAGCCTGCCAGCTCCAGCCCAGCGCCTCGGCCACTTCGCGCCGGCTGGCCATGCGGCCGCCACGGACGGCGATCAGGCGAAGCAGGTCAAACTCGCGCGCGCTCAGCGCCAGGCGCGCGCCGTCGGGCGCATGCAGGCAGCATTCGCCGCCGACCAGGCGCCAGCCCGTGGGCAGGCGGCGCAACAAGGCGTCCACCTGCGCGACCAGCTCGGGCAGGTTGGCCGGCTTGACCAGATAGTGGTCCGCACCCGTCTGCAGGCCGGAAATGCGCTCCTCGCTGGCGCCGCGCGCGGTGAGCATGATGATGCCGGTGCCGGGCGATTCGCGGCGCAAGCGCTCCACCACGTCCAGTCCGTCGGCGTCGGGCAGGCCGCGATCGACGATGACCACGTCAAAGCGCTGGCTTTCGGCAGCCGCGAAAAACGCCGCCGCCGACTCCGCCGCAAGCACGCGGTAACCGGCCGCCGACAGGTACGCCTCCAGCTCTTCGCTCAGATCGGTTTCGTCTTCAAGCAGCCCTAGCAACGCCATCCGGACAGACTCCCCGAAGCCGGCACGGCGGTCAAGCGCACGGCCCTACGCCTGCGCGGCGGTGGCGCAGGGCAGGTGCAGGACGAAGGTGGCGCCCGTACCCGCCGCGCTGTGCAGCGCGATCTCGCCACCCATGCGCGCCACGATGCGCCGCACGAGGTACAGCCCCAGGCCCGCGCCCCGCGTGCCGCGACTGCTGCCGCCGCGCGCAAACTTGTCGAACACGCCGCCCTGCTCCGAGGCGGGGATGCCCGGCCCTTCGTCCGTCACGCGGATGGCCACATCGTCGCCGGCCTGCGCCACGTGCAGGTGGACCCGCGCATCCGGCGGCGAGTACTTCAGGGCGTTGGTGAGCAGGTTGTCCAGCACGATGCGCAAAAAACCGCGGTCGCAGGTCAGCGTGGCCGGCGCCTGCGCCAGGTCCGCCCGCACCCGCTCGCACGAGGGATCGACCGCCTCCAGCGCCTCGGCCACCAGCGCCTGCAGCGCAAAAGTGGTGGGCACCAGCACGCGGTCATCGGACAGCAGCGTCTCGTTGTCCAGGAAACGATCGATCAGGTGGGACATGCGCTCCACCGCCGACTGGATCTTCTCCACCCGACGCTGGTTGTCGGGCGCCAGCGTGGTCTCCGTGGCGCGCAGCATCTGGCCGCTGGCGTGGATGATGGCCAGCGGCGTGCGGAACTCGTGCGACACCATCATCACGAACTCGCGCTGCTCCTCGCGCATGCGCTGCTCGGTGGCCAGCGCCTGCTCCAGCTGCGCCTTGTTCTCGCGCAACGCAAGCTCGGTGGCCTGGCGCTGGGCGATCTCCTCGTCCAGCTCGCGGGTGCGCTGGCGCACCTTGCGCTCCAGCGACGCCTCCGCCTGCAAGGCGGTGTCCAGCGCCAGTTGCTGCGCCTCCTTGCGCTCGCGCTCCAGCGTGTAGAAACGCTGCGCAAAGGCAAACGTCAGCAGCAGCAGGTGCAGCGCCAGCCCCACCGCCAGCGGACCGCCGCCGCGCATGAACGGCGTATTGGGCAAGATCCCCAGGTTGATCAGGAAAGTCCGGCTGAACGCCACGTACAGCACCGAAAACGCCACCAGGTACAAGCGTGCCGGCGCATACCCGCGCGCCGTCAGGTAGATCGCCAGCACCAGCATCAACGGAATGCTGCCCAGGCTGAACGCCTGCATCACCGGCATCACCACGCCAAAGTGGCCCAGCGCGAAGCCCACGCTGGAGCCCAGCGCCAGCACCCACATCAGCGCCTCGTACACCCGCGTGAAGCGGGGAAAATGGGTGCGCAGCGACATCAGCCGCACGCTGAAAGACACCGCAATGCCCACGCTCAGCGCAAACACCACGCCCAGCAGGATGTCGCCGTGGTCGCCGCGCAGGCCGAGATGGAAAAACGGACCGACCAGGCCCCGCGTCTCGTACAGGCAATAGCCGCTGCTGGCCACGTAGGCGACGTACCAGCGCACCGGGCCGACCCGGCTGCGGCGCCAGATGAACGCACCGGCCAGGCCCAGCGCGATGGCAAAGCCCAGAAACACGCTGCCCTGGCTGGCCGCGATGGTTTCGCGCGCCAGCAGCGCCTGCGGCTCCCACAGCTTCAGCTCCACCGTCATCGCGTTGCGCTCGGTCACCCGCAGGTACACCGTGGGGTAGCGACCTGCCGGCGATTCCAGCTGGAACACCGGCGTGCGCATCAGGTAGGGGTACACGTCAGGCGGCACGTCCTCGCCACGGCGCACCTCGCGGAACGACCCGTCCGGCTGCGGCAGGTACAACCGCGCGGTATCCGCCAGCGGCGCATCCACCTGCAGCATCAGCACCCGCGGCAACGCGCCCATGCGGTCCAGCCGCACGCGCAGCCACACCGTGTCGGGCACATAGCCGAGATTGAACGCCGGCGCGACCGGCTTGAGGGCATCACTCGCCGCCACGTCATCCACGCCCAGCGTGCCCGCGCGATCGCGCAGCATGGACACCTGGCCGTCCAGCGCAATGGCGCCTCCGTCCAGCCCACCCAGCGCCACCAGCCGCCCGCAACCGGTCAACAGCAGGGCAAGCACGAAAAGCAGCAGCAAGGAAGCGTGACGCATGGGCATGGCGAACCTGCGAGTCGATGGCATGGGCATGGCGACACGGCCAGGCCGGCGCGCTGCAAGCGTCACCGGACCACAAGCACCATGAGCACCACGTCAGCGGCTGCGCAGCAGACCGTGAAAACGGCCGGACGCCATCCTTCGCCCTGTGGTTGTCCGACACTGCCTCCCCCGCGAGGACGCAGGGTGCAGGAAACCCCACACGGTGACAAGCCGACCGGCCCGATCACACCACCGGGTAGGCAATGCCCGCGAACGCCTCGCCGTCGGCCTGCATCATCAACGCCAGCATGATGGGCACCAGCGTTCCCAGAATGGCCGCGCCATCCCTGACCTGGGCGCGGTTGGTCTGCCCGCCCCAGGTGGCGCCACCGTGCACCAGCTGGTTGCGCAGCACGTAGAGGCGATCGAGCACGATGGCGAGCAAGGTGGCGGTCTGCCCGCCCACTACGGCCTTCAGGGCAGCCTTTTTGCTTTTGGCAAACGACACCTCCCACGCGCCGCTGCCGTCATGCTCGCGCAACGCGCGCCAGAACGGCTCGAACACGTGCCGGTTCTCCACCAGCGTGCGAATCGGACCACTGAACTGGCCGAACAGCGCCTGGTGGAGCCGGCCCTCGCCATCGAGCGCCACCAGTCGCTCGACAAACTGCCTTGCCTGCCGCCGCTCGGCCTGCTCGAAGCCGAACTCGCTGGCGTAGGCCGCGTTGAAGGCAATCCACAGAAAAATGTAGCGGGCGTCGGGGTCCGCCGTTTCCTGCTCCGCGCGCGCCAGCCAACTGACGGCGCGATGGATGCGCACGCGCAGCGACTCGGGCTGGTTGTCACGCACACGCCGATGCAGCGCCTTCAATGCTCCGGCATCCATGGGCTCTCCCCTGTGTCCTCGACCTGGTGCGCCGATGATGCCGCATGCCGCCGCGCCGCACGAACCGGCCGGACACGACACGGGCCGGCAAGCCGTCGATGCGGGCGCGACGCGTGGACAAAGGCAAGCAGGAGATGGTGCGCCCGGCGGGATTCGAACCCACGACCACCGCCTTCGGAGGGCGGTACTCTATCCAGCTGAGCTACGGACGCGCATGGCAGGGGCCGGACGGGGAGCGCGCAGGCTCGTGTCGCGGCGGAGGCGAAGTATAGCCGAGTTGTCTGCCGGCGCACATTTGCCGGCACTCCCACGCCGGCGGCGTGACACGCGGCTGAATGAGCGCGCGGACGTGGTCATCGGCGTCACGCCCGGCGCGTTATCCCCCTGGCGTCTCCCATCCGAGGAAATTCCCATGCGTCGATTCCTGCCCGTGTTTCTCGCTGCCGCCGTGGTGCTGCTGGGCACGCTGCCGCTGGGCGGCTGCATCGTGGCGCCGCACCGTGACCGTGTCGTGCATCGCGACAACCACCACGGCGGCCACCACGACCGCGGCCATGACCACGGTCACCACGGCAAGTCCCATCACTGACCAAAATCCCATCACTGACCAAAAAAAAGGGGCCCGCACGCGGGCCCCGACAAGGGGTGATGCATGACAAGGTCCGCGCCGCCGAGGCGGCGCGGACGGTGGCGGTCAGAACGTGGCGCGCAGCACCAGCTCGGCGCGCCGGTCGTTGACGAACGAGCTGCGCATGTACAGCTTGTCGTCGATGAAGCCGGACGGCGCGAGGGTCTTGTTGGCGCCACGGACATCGCTGTTGGCGTAGGTCGACGGCCCCATCAGCACGCGGGTCTTGGTGTTGGTGAGGTTGTTGACCAGCAGGCCGACCTTGACGTTCTTGTTGACGTTGAAGAACACCGAGCCGTCCAGCTGGCCGAAGCGGTCGCTCCACACCGGCACATAGGTGTCGCCCGAGTCCTGCTCGGCCAGCAGGTAGCGGTCACGCCACGACCAGGCCAGGCGCGCCGACCAGTTGCCGTACTCGTACATCGCCGTGAAGTTGTAGCTCTTGGGCGACAGGCCCTGCATCGGCAGCGGCTGGTTGGTGACGATGAACTCCTCGCCACACGAGCCGTTGTCGTGGTCGGGGTCGCACGAGGTGGTGCCGTCGATGCGCGAGCTCTTCAGGTAGGTGTAGTTGGCCTGCACGCCCAGGCCGCGCCACGCGCCCGGCAGGAAGTCGAAGAACTGCGAGTAACCGATCTCGAAGCCCTTGACCGTGCCATCGCCGGCGTTGACCGGGCCGGTGACCGGAATGGTCTGGCCGGCAACGTCCTGCAGCCAGATCTCGTTGGCGATGTAGTTTTTCAGCTTCTTGTGGAACAGCGTGGTGTACAGCGACCCGGTCGGGGCGAAGTACCACTCCAGCGAGGTGTCGAACTGGTCGGAGATCATCGGCCGCAACGCGGGGTTGCCGCCGGAGGTCGCCTTCCAGCCGACCAGGGTCGACTCGCCACCCGGCTCCGCCGCCCACTGCGCACCCACCTTGAGGTAGGCGTTGAGCTGGTTGATCGCCGGACGCGTGATGGCACGCGCGGCAGCGAAGCGCCACTGCAGGTCGTCGGTGAACTTGAAGCGCAGGTTGAGGCTGGGCAGCGCGTTCTTGTAGCTGGTGTGGCCTTCCATCGGCTCGGTCAGGCCGCTGAACATGGTGTTGAGCACGTCCTCCGACCAGTCACCGAGGCTTCCCGAGGCGCTGGAGCGCGAGGGGAAGGTGACCGAGCCGTTGGCGCGCACGCTGGTGCGCACCAGGCGCAGGCCGACGTTGCCGTCGAAGCGGTCGCCGGGCGTGCCGAAGTACAGCGAGCCGTACAGGGCCTGGGTCTTCTCCCACATGTTGTTGTCGCTCATCGGGCTTCCCGGGGTGCAGGAGCCGTCGGTGGTCGACTGCGGGCACCAGATGCCGCCAGGCAGCGCATTGGAGCGCAGGATGGGGATGGCATCGCGGTAGTGGCTGACCAGCTCGGAGCTGGGGAACCACAGCGTGGTCGGCACGTTGGCGTCGCCACGGTAGAAGTCGTTGAGCGTCTCGTAGGTCTGCGAGCCGGCCGGCATGGTGTCGGCGCGCGCCAGGTCCTCCGGCGAGCTGTACGGCAGCCAGTGCGTGTTGAGCGCGCCCCAGTTGTACGAGCTGTTGGTGTTGTTGCTGTAGCGGTGGTTGTCGGTGGCGCGGACGCCCACGCGCAGCGTGCGCAGCACGTCGCTGTCGAAGTTGACCTCCAGGTCGAGCCGGCCGGCACGCTCCAGGCCGTAGTCGTACTGCAGGTGATCCATCGCCGACCACAGGATGTAGTTGTGCGGATCGGCCAGGTAGCCCGGATCGGTGGGCGTGACGCTGGGCAGGCTGCCGGTGAGGTCGATGGCCAGCGGCGGCATGTAGATCTGGTTGTAGACGGTGAAGTCCAGCGTGTTGCTGGTGGACTTGGCCAGCTGCAGATCGCCGCTCAGCATCACGTTGTCGGTGACGTTGAACTTGAAGCCGTTGGACCAGTCGGTGGTGCGCGTGAACTGCTCGGCGTTGCGGTTGGTGGTGTAGTAGGCGTTGTAGCCGAACGGACCCAGCGCCGGGCTGCCGCGCCATGCCGGCGACATCACCGTGCCGGTCTGGAACACGCCGCGATCGTCATAGGTGAAGTTGGTGCCGGGCGTCGGCAGCAGGTTGTAGAAGTTCGCCTCGTTGGACTGCACGAAGTGCTCGGACCACTGCAGGTTGTAGTTGGAGCGGAAGAACTGCGAGTAGACCTCCCAGCGATCGTTGGGCCGCCACTGCAGGCCGCCATACAGGCCGATGCGGCGGCGGTCCATGTCCATGCGGCGCCAGTTGACGCCGCCGGGCACGTAGGCCTCGCCATTGGGCGCACCGTCGGCGATGGTGGAGCCGAGGGTGTTGACCCAGTTGCCGTCCAGGTCCTGCAGCCAGGTATCGGGGCCGTCGTTCTTGGTCGGGCGCATCGCATACGGCTGCACCTGCACGCCGTCGCTGCGCGTGGCCAGCTCGGAGATGGCCACGTCGAACAACGCGCCGAACTCGCCGAAGCTGTCGCTCTTCCACACGTTGCTGTACAGGAACGAGGCGGCCGGCTTGCTCTTCTTGGACATGTCGCCCTCGTTCACGCCGAACGAGAAGGCGGTGGTCTTGCCGGTGTCGAACGGCATGCGCGTGCGCAGGTTGACGGTGCCGCCGATGCCGCCCTCGACAATCTCGGCGGACGGGTTCTTGTAGACGTCCACGCCGGCCATCAGCTCGGCCGGCACGTCCTGGAAGCCCAGCGCGCGGCCGTTGTTGGCGGAAAACGCGTCGCGGCCGTTGAGCAGGCTGCCGACGTAGGGCAGGCCGCGGATCAGCACGCCGCTGCCTTCGGCCGCCGGATGGTTCGGGTCATCGTCGGCCAGGAAGTGGTCGACGGTGACGCCGCTGATGCGCTGCAGGGTTTCGGTGACGCTGCGGTCAGGCAGCGCGTTGATGTCGGTGGCGGTCACCGAGTCGATGATCTGGTCGGCGTTCTGCTTCAGCGATTGCGCCGACATCAGGCTGGCGCGGATGCCGGTGACGGTGACCGCGGTCAGGTCCGAGACCTCTTTCGGTACGGCCTGGTCCTTCTTGGCGTCCGCATCCTTGTGCTCGGCAGTCGCGGCCTGGGTGGCGGCGTCCTGCGCGTACGTCAGGCACGGCGCGCCCACCAGCACGATCGCCATCGCAATGGCCCTGGCCAGGCGCGATTCGGCGAGTCCGCCGATGGCGCGCGCCCGTGTCGGGCTGCGCTGCGCCCGTTGCATCTTGCTCTGCATGGTATTCCCCCATCTTTTCTAGTGAACGGATTGTGCGCAGCCCCCGCTGCGTGGTCTTCCAAGATCCGTTCCCACTAGTAAATCAGGAAATCGAGGTAGCGCTAACTCGAATTTTTCCTATCACCATGCAACCAATCGTATGAATTGCTTCGTCAGGCGTTGGCCCGGCGACGGTTCCACCAGAAGCCGAGCAGCAGGGCCACCACCATCAGCACCTGCGCCGCCACTGTCTGCGTGGTGGGAAAAACGCCGAGCAACGCCACGCGCGGCACCGGCAGCGGCGCGATGTCCACGATGCCCGCTTCCTGCAGCGCGGCGATGCCCTTGCCCGCCAGCACCACCGCAAGCACCGCCATCAAGCCGCTGCTGTAGCTGAAGAATTTGCCGATCGGCAGCACCCGGCTGTAGCGCAGCATCGCCCACGCCAACACCGCCAGCACGACACAGGCGGCAAGCGCGCCGGCGAGCATCGCGCCGCCTTGGCCCTGCCCCCACAACGCGGCGTAGAACAGGATGGTCTCGAACACTTCGCGGTACACCACCACAAACGCCAGCCCGCCCAGCAACCAGGCGGAGCGTCCGCTCAGTGCCTGCGCCATTTTGTCGCGGATGTAGCGCTGCCACTGGCCGGCTTGCGCCTTGCCGTGCATCCAGATACCCACCGACAGCAACACCACGGCGGCAAACACCGAGCCGAAGCCTTCGGTCAGCTCGCGACTGGCGCCGCTGATGCCGATGACCCAGGTCGCCACCGCCCATGTCAGCACGCCGGCGGCCAGCGCGCCGATCCAGCCGGCATGGATGTACGGCAGCGCCTCCACGCGCTCGGCCTTGCGCAGAAAAGCGATCATCGCCACCACGATCAGCAACGCCTCCAACCCCTCACGCAACAGGATGGTGAGCGCGCCAATGAAAGTGGACACGCCACTGGCCGCGCCCGGCGCGAGCACGGCCTCGGCATCGTCGAACAACGTGCCCAGCACCTGCGTGCGCCGGGCCAGCGCCTGCGCATCCTCGCCCTGCCCGATCGCCGCGCGGTACTCGCCCATGGCGCCCTCGATGTGCGCCAGCAGCGTGGCGTCGCGCGAGCCGAGCAACGGCTCCACCGGCTCGAAGCCGTCCAGGTAGGCCGACAGCGCCAGCGTCTGCGCCTGCGCGCGGTCGCCAGCGCGATACGCCGCCAGGCTCTCGGCCAGACGGCTGCGCACCAGCGCCAGCGGCGACCCCGCCGCCGATGGCGCCAGCACCGCCTCGGGGTGTTGGCGCAGGTACGCCATCAGCGCATCGGCCTTGTCACGGCCAAGCTGCTTTTCCAGCGCGGCAGGCGTGGTGCCGGCCAGGGTTTTCAGGTCGGGGACGGCCTCGTGCAATGCCGGATCATCCGCCCACAGGCGCTTGCCCTCCTCCGCTGCCGGCGAGGAGAACGCGAAGTGGCCGGCATAGAACGCCAGCGCCCAGCGATCGCTGGTGGGCAGCGCGGCAAAGGCCGGCATCGGCGTGCCGTCCAAGCCCTGGGTGATCACCTGGTACAGCGCGAACACGCTGCGCTGGCGCGCGCGGTCGACATCGGTGAAGGCGATGGGCGGCGTGGACAGTGCCGCCGCCGCGGGGCCGTCGCCTGCGCCCGTGGCGCCATGGCAGGCCGCGCATTGCTGGCCGAACAGCGCCGCGCCGCGCGCCAGGTCGGGCGCGCTGCCCGGGGCCAGCGGCACCGGATAGGCCACCAGCAGCGCAGCGGCCAGCCGATGCGCGGTGTCGGCCACCTGCGCGGGGTCGGCCTTGGCCGCGATGGCCTGGCGCAGCCGGGCGGCATCGTCCAGCAGCGCCGGCTTGGCGGGCGCGGCGGGCAGGCCGTCGATCCGCTCGGCCACGGTGGCGGCAAACTCGCCCTGTTCGGCGTATTCCGTCGGGCTGGACACCTCGCCGTGCGATACCGCACCGGCGTAGTCCACCGCGATGTAGTCCAGCAAGCGCCACGCCGTCTGCACGTCATCGGACGGGGTCTGCGCCAGCGCGGGAAACACCGCCAGCAACCCCCACAGGAGCAGGCCGCACAGGCCCATCGTTGGCGACAGAAGGCTTCGGGCAACGCGGCGACTCATGTCAATGCGTCTCATTCTTATCAAAAGGCAAGTCTAGCACCGCCACCGCCTGCGCCCGGCGCCGCGACACGATGCGGCACCCGTCAAAAAAACGCAGGAGCCCGCTGGCGGACTCCTGCGTGACATGGCCGGCGCGCCGGCGAGGATCAGAACTTGTACTGCGCCGACAGGCTCAGCAGGTTGCCGTAGTCCTCGAAGTTGCCGACCAGGGTGTTGCCGGTCGAGTCGGTGGTGTTGACGTGCGCCTTGTTGACGAAGATGTGCGCGTACGAGGCGTTGATCTCGAAATGCTCGCTGGCCTTGTAGCCCACGCCGACCGTGGCCAGCTTGCGGGTGGAGTCGGGCACGCGCGGGCTGCGGGTGCCGAGGTAGGTGGGCGTGCTGTCCACCGCGATGCCGCCGCGCAGGGTGAGCTTGTCGTTGACGTAGTAGTCGCCGCCCACCGACGCGTACCAGGTGTTGCGCCAGTTGTAGGTTTCGGTGGTCTGCGGCTGCAGCGGGTTGCCGTAGTTCACCGTCAGGTCCTTGAACACGTCCCACTTGGTCCACGCCAGGTCGATGCCCAGGCCGAAGCGCTCGGCCTGGTGCCAGTAGCTGGCGCTGGCCACGGCCGGGGTGGTGAAGTCGGCGGTGCCGGTGGTGTGCGCGAACGGCGGGATGCTGGCAGCCAGCTGCGGATTGGCCAGCAGCAGCTGGTAGCCCTGGCTGGTGGTGAAGTTGCCGGTACCTTCCAGCGTGTGGCTGATCTTGGAGCGGTAGTTCAGCGCCAGCTTGTCGTTGGGGCTGAGTTTCCAGAACGCGCCCAGCTGCCAGCCGTAGCCCCAGTCGTCACCCTTGATGCGCGCATAGCCGTCGACACCACCGTACGGCGTGGCCGCGGCCACGCCGGCGGCGGCGGCCTGGCCCTGCTGCACGGCGGCGTCGATCATCGCCGCGGCCTGCGCCGGCGAGATCTGGCCGGCCTGCGCGGCCGCCTGGATCTGCGCCACGCCGGCGGCGGTCTGCGCACCGATGCCCTGCTGGACGCCCAGGCCCACCGCGTTGAAGTTGATGGCGCTGGTCAGCTCGGCCGAGGTCTTCTGCGCGATCACGCTGGCGCCCAGGCTGAAGTTGTCGGTGACATCGAACGAGGCCGACAGCGTGGCATCGAACGACTGGAACTTGGACTTGATGCCGTTGTAGCGGCCCACCCAGTCCTTGTCGTACTCGGTCTGGAAACCGAACGGCACGGACACGCCAAAGCCCAGGTGCGTGCGCTCGCCCAACTGCGTGGCGAAGAACAGTGCCGGCACCGGCAAGGTGGTGCCGGCGTCGCCGCCGTCGCTGCCCTGGATCGGGCGACCCAGCGCGTCGTGCGCGGAACCATCGAACTTGGCGCTGAAATTGATGGCGGTGACGTCGGCCTGCAGGTAGGTGCCCTTCAGCTCGGTCATCGCGGCCGGGTTGTTCACCACCACCGACACGTCGCCGCCGGCGGTGGCCGAGCCGGCGTAGGCGCGGCCCAGGGCCTTGGCGCTGTTTTCCTTCAGCTGGAAGGCGCTGGCGTCGGCATCGACGGGAGCCACCAGTGCACCCGTGATGGCCAGGCTCAGCGCGGCGAGCGCCAGCGGACGGGCGGCGCCGGGGAGGGTACGGAAAGAGGTCTGCATGGCTTGCTCCTGCGGTCGGTGATGCGGCTCGGGGGTGGCGGCTTTGTTATGGATAATTCATACGTACGTTTGAACCGCCTCCGGGCACTTTGCCGCCTTGCACAGGCGGTTGCAAGTGCGACGGCAGCAAATCCATCCCGCCCTCATGCGGCATATCCGCACGGCCGACGGAACCGGCCCGCACAGTGTCTTCACCACCGTGTGCGCAAACCGTGGAAAATCCCCGTTCCCCCGCCACGGAGCCGCCGCCATGCCCTGCTACGTCTATGCCAGCCTGCGCAAGCAGGACAGCTACCTGTGGCTGGCCGAGCGCGACGCGTTCGACGTGTTGCCCGAATCGCTGCTGTTGTTGCTGGGCGACCTGCGCTTCGTGATGGAGGTGCAGTTGGACGAGCGCCGCAAGCTGCCCACCGAGGACACCTTGCAGGTGCTGGCCAACCTGCGCACGCAGGGCTGGCACCTGCAGATGCCGCCGCGCGAGACGCTGGCGGCCGCCAACCACCCCGCCTACCGGCGCGACCTGCACGACGACCGCGACGACTGAGGCGGCATCGGCCGGGCAGCGTTAACACGCGGTTATCGTCTGCCCTGCCGACGGTTTCTATACTGTCGGCATGACCCTGCCCAAATCGCGGCGCCGCCCGCCCCTTCCGCAAGCCCTGGCCTGGTTCGTGCCCGGGCTGCTGGCCGTCGCCGCCGCCGGCCTGGCCACTCATCCGCTCACCCTGATTCCGCTGCTGCTGGCCAATGCGCTGACCATGGCCGCCATCTGCCATGCGATCGGTTTCGACCCGGAGCCGCGCTTTGTGCGCACCGTGCTGCGCCGTGGCGCCGCGCACCTGGTGATGTTTACCGGCTATACCGCGCTGGTGTTCGTGCTGGTGGCCTGGCCGATGCTGCAACTGAGCGTGTCGCACGACCTCGGCGCCGCGCTGGCGCTGGCGGCCACCTGCGTGATCGCGCTGGCGGTGCTGTGGCGGTTGTGGCCGGCCTTTGGCCTGGTGTTCGTGTGGGACGACGCCTACCCCAGCCAGAGCGACGGCTCGTGGATCTTCACCGCCACCCTGCGCAGCCTGGCCTTTGGCCGGCACCTGTCCAGCGAGGAGCGCTTCTTCAGCCATTTCCTGCCCGCCTCGCTGGCGCTGCTGGTGATGGCGTTCGTGGCCATTGCGCTGACCGGCCTGTACGGCGTGCTGCCGTCGGAGCTGCGCATCGCGGCGCTGGTGTTGTACGGCGTGCTGGTACTGCCGCTGGGTTGCCTGGTGGTGGCCAACCGCACCTTGCGCGCGCTGCTGTGCACGCGCGGCAGCAAGCGCCGCACGCGACGTGCCCCGGCCGATGCCGCGCCGGTGCCGGTCGCCCTCAATGAGCAGGAGCGCACCGCCGGCACGCCCGAGCAGGCGCGGGCCTTGCTGGCCGCCACCCGCGACGGCGACATCGAGCGTGCGCTGGCGCTGGTGGAGGCCGGTGCCGATCCGGACACCGCGCCGGACGCCGACGACCGCGACCAGCGCCCGGTGCTGATGCTGGCCGCGCTGCTGCCCGACACCCGCCTGCTGCGCGCGCTGATCGCCCGTGGCGCCGACGTCAACCGCGCCAGCGGCGGCGTCACCCCGCTGCTGGCCGCCACCCGCGACAGCTGGCACGGTCGCGCCGAGGCCGTGCTGACCTTGCTGACCAACGGCGCCAGCGCGCTGGCCACCGACGGCGACGGCAACACGCCGCTGCACGGCGCTGCGCTCAGCGCCGAACCGGGCGTGGCCGCCATGCTGCTGGACGCCGCCGCGCCGATCGACGCCCTGAACAAGGCCGGCCTCAGCCCGCTGGCCGGTGCCTGCCGCGCCGCCAACTGGACGCTGGCCAGGTTTCTGCTGGAGCGCGGCGCCAAGCCCGCGCCTGCCCACGGCGAGCCCGCGCTGGTCGCCGCCGCCGGCATCGCCGACGACGACCCCACCGGCGTCAAGCTGCTGCTCAAACACCGCGCCGCCGTCAACGCGCTGGACCAGCGCCAGCGCAGCGCGCTGCAGGTGGCCGCCGCCGAAGGCCACGAACAGATCGCCCGCGCCCTGCGCGCGGCCGGTGCCGACGTGACCCTGGCCGACGCGCACGGCAGCACCGCCCTGATGGAAGCGGCCCGCGCCGGCGCCTGCGGCATCGTGCAGTTGCTGGCCGAGGCCGAACCCGACGTGCGCCACCGCGACGAACACGGCCGCGATGCGCTCACCCTGGCCTGCCAGTCGCCACGCGCCCACGCCGAAACGGTGCGCGCCTTGCTGGCGCTGGGTGCCGAACCCAAGCTGCCCGGCCACGACGGCCGCAGCGCACTCGACCACGCCACCGCCGCCGGACGCTGGGACCTGGTCGCCCTGCTCGATCCGGAAACGCCGCTGCCGGCCAACCTCAGCCAGGACACCCTGGCCGAAGGCGCCGACACACCCGGGCACCTGCTCGATGCGCTGCGCTTCGGCCACTGGGCCGTGGTGTCCGGCTTCAGCGAGCGCGTGCGCCAGTGGCCGCAGGCGGAGCTGGCGTCGCTGTACCTGCAACTGGCCGAACCCGGCCTGGCGCCGGCGCGCCGCTGGCTGCTCGACCACGGCCTGGACGCGGAAGCACGCCTGCCCGTGCAGCCGCTGGACGATCCGGACACCGCCGTGGATACCGACACCGTGGCGCCGCTGGGGCGTCGCCTGTTCGACGCGCTGCTGCCGCAATTGCCCGCCGCTGCCGAGGCCGTCGAGGAGCTGATGCACGCCGGCGCCAGCCCCGCCGGTGCCGGCCTGCTGGGCCAGGCCCTGGCGCACCTGCACGGTGCCGATGACGCCAGTGCGCTGCCGCTGCACATGCTTGAGCGCGGCGCCGATCCGTTCGGCGGCGACGCGCGCGAGCGCTCGCCGCTGCACCTGGCCGTGGCCCATGCGCAGCTCGACGTGGCGCAGGCGCTGCTGGCCCGCGGCAGCGATCCCAACAGCCGCGACCGCGACGGCCGCACGCCACTGTTTGCCGCGCTGGAGCACGGCCCCGACGCGCTGCCGCTGGTGCGCCTGCTGATCGCCCACGGCGGCAACCCCGAGGCCACCGACGCCAACGGCGAAACCCCGCTGGGACTGGCGCTGGAAGACCCCGCCATCGAGCGCTGGCTGAACTGGGCCGACTGGAAACTGCCGCGTCGCCCGCTGCGTGCCAGCGACCTGCCGCAAGCCGCCGCCGCCGGCGCCACCGACGCGGTGCAGCGCCTGCTGGAACTGGGCTTTGCCGTGGACACCACCGACCCGCACGGCGCCACGGCCCTGCTGCACGCCTGCGGCGCCGGCCACCGCGACATTGCCGCGCACCTGCTGGATGCCGGCGCCGATGCCGCGCTGGCCGCCAGCAACGGCGTGACGCCGCTGGGTGCCGCCGTGGCCGCGCGCCGCGACACGCTCATCACCCTGCTGCTGCAGCGCGGTGCCGCCGTGGACCTGCGCCTGCCCAACGCGGCCACCGCGCTGATGGTGGCCGCCGCCATGGGCTATCCCGAGATCGTGGAGATGCTGCTCGATGCCGGTGCCGATCTTGCCGCCGTGGACGACCGCGGCCGCGGCGCGCTGCATGCGGCGGCGCAGTTCGGTTTCGAGCACAACGACAGCCTGCGCGCACGCCGGCTGTTCGACGTGCTGCTCAAGCGCGGCGCCGACATCAACCACGCCGACAACCAGGGCATGACGCCGCTGCTGTTGTTGCTGGGCGCGCAACTGCGTCCCGGCAGCCCCTGCGACGCCACCCACATCGGCGCACTGGTGCCGCTGCTGCTGGACGCCGGCGCCCGCGCCGGCCACGCCGACCAGCGCGGCGTCACCGCGTTGCACGCCTGCGCCATGCACGCGCTGCTGGCACCGGCACGCGTGCTGCTGGCGCGCGGCGCCGACCGCAACGCCACCGACGCGTTCGGCCGCACCGCCGCCGACGTGGCGCGGCAACTGGGCTACGTGGACATCGCCCACGAACTGGCCGCCCGCGCCAGCGCCATCCCCAGCGTGCGCCAGACCCTGCGCCAGCCGGCGCAACCGGCCGAGTGAGGCACGCACGGCCGCTTTTTCTCCTTCTCTCCCGCTTGCGGGAGAGAAGGCTGGGGAGAGAGGGCGTTCTTGGCCCTGGCTTCTCTCGAAAGCAAAAGCCATCGCGCCACAGGCGCGGGATTTTCGCGTGATTGTAGGAGCGCACCTTGTGCGCGATGGGCGTAGCGAAAAGCATCGCGCACAAGGTGCGCTCCTACGGACTGGCGGCTGCTGTGGGAGCGACTTCAGTCGCGATGCTCCTGCTTTCGATGGGCCTCAGATCAAAAGCACCGCGGCTGAAGCCGCTCCCACAGGCGGCGCCTGCACCGCCGGGAGATCAGGGCTCTTCCGGCTCCACCTCGCCCTTTTCGCGGGCACGCTCGGCGCCGGGCTCGGCGTCGGCCTCGAACAGGCGCTCCAGGTCGACCAGCGCGTCGCGGGTGCTCTGGATCAGCGCGATCTCGTCGTCGTAGACCAGCGCCTGCTTTTTCAGCAGGTCCTCGTCGTAGCGGCGGAAGCGCTCCACGCGATCGACCGCCAGCTCGTGCGACAGGCCCAGCGCCTCCAGCGTCTTGCGCGTCATCTTGAGGCTGGAGTGGAACGTCTCGCGCACCGGCTCGTCCACGCCCATGTCCATCAACCGGAACACGTGCTGGCGGTTGCGGGCGCGCGCCACGATCTTCAGGTGCGGGTAGTGGCGCCGCACCAGCCGCGCCGTGCGCAGGTTCGCCTCCGGATCGTCGGTGGCCAGCACGAACACCTCGGCCTTGTCCGCCTGCGCCGCGCGCAGCAGCTCCGGCCGGCCCGGGTCGCCGAAAAACAAGTTGATGGTGCCGAAGCGGCGTGAGAAATCCACCTGCTCGGCCGAATGCTCCAGCGCCACGAACGGGATGCGCTGCGCACGCAGCACGCGGGCGATGATCTGCCCCATCCGCCCGAAGCCGGCGATGATGACGCGCGGCGCATCGGTGTCGATGGCGTCGAAGTCGCGCACGGGCTTTTTCGGGACGCGCCGCAATCCGCGCGCGGCCAGCACCACCAGCAGCGGCGTCAGCGCCATGGTGAGCGTGATGGTGAGCACCAGCGCGTCACGCTGCAGCGCGCCGATCAGGCGCTGCTCGGCCGCCTGGCGCAGCACCACGAAGGCAAATTCACCGCCGCACGCCAGCAGCACCACCAGCCGCAGCGTGTCGGAGCGGTTGAGCCCGCCCAGCAGCCGCCCCAGCGGCCACAGCAGCACGCCCTTGAGCAGCAGCAGGCCGGCGACCAGGCCGGCGACCAGGCCGGGCCGCTCCAGCAGCAGCGACAAGTCCATCGACATGCCCACGCTGATGAAGAACAGGCCCAGCAGCAGGCCTTTGAACGGCTCGATGTTGGACTCCATCTCGTGGCGATATTCCGAATCGGCCAGCAGCATGCCGGCCAGGAACGCGCCCAGCGTGGCCGACAGGCCCGCAAACTCCATCAGCAGCGCCACGCCCATCACCACCAGCAGCGCGGTGGCGGTGAACACCTCCACCGAGTCGGCGCGCGCCACGAAGCGGAAGATCGGCCGCAACAGGTAGCGGCCGCCCACGATCACCGCCACGATCACCGCCACCGTGCGCACGATCGCCAACAGGTCGAAACTCTGCGCCGTGGACGAGGCCAGCAGCGGCACCGCCGCAATCAGCGGTATCGCCGCCAGATCCTGGAACAGCAGCACCGCGAACACCTGCCGGCCGTAGGCGGAGGTCGCCTCCTTGCGCTCGGCCAATATCTGCAGGCCGAACGCGGTGGACGACAGCGCCAGGCTGCCACCCACGATCAGCGCCGCCTTGCCGGACAGGCCGAACAGGTAATAGCCCAGCGCGCCGATCACCGCCGAGGTGCCCAGCACCTGCAGCAGGCCGGTGCCGAACACCGCGCGCCGCATCACCCACAGGCGCTGCGGCGACAGCTCCAGGCCGATCACGAACAGCATCAGCACCACGCCGAACTCCGAGATCGTGGCCACGCCCTCGGTGTCGCTCACCAGGCCCAGCAGCGGCGGCCCGATCACCACGCCGGCCAACAGATAGCCCAGCACCGCGCCCAGCCGGAAACGCTTGGTGAGCGGCACGGCGATCACCGTGGCCAGCAAGAACACCACGGCGGTCTGCAAGAACTGGTGACTTTCCACGTATATCCCGGTTGCGTCGCAAGAGGTCGATTATTCCACGCGCCGCGCGACATGGCCCACACGCCGACGCTGCGGCATCATCGCCACATGAAACGATCCACGCTGCTGCCCGCCCTGCTCGCGCTTGTCGCGTCCCTGCCCGCCGCCGGCAGCATCCCGATCCAGGGCCATACCGTCGTGCACGCCTGGCCGCACGACACCAACGCCTATACCGAAGGCCTGTTCTACCTCGACGGCTGCCTGTACGAGGGCACCGGCAGCGTGGGGCAGTCGTTCGTGCGCAAGGTGGACCTGCAAAGCGGCAAGGTGCTGCAGCAGGTGGCCACGCCGGGGCCCAACCTGTTCGGCGAGGGCATCGTGGCCTGGGGCGACCGCCTGATCGAGCTGACCTGGCGCGCGCAGCAAGGCTTTGTCTTCGACCTGGCCACGCTGACGCCGCTGGCCACTTTCCACTACCCCGGCGAGGGCTGGGGCCTCACCAGCGACGGCGAGCACCTGCTGATGAGCGACGGTACCGCCACCATCCGCCGGCTCGATCCGCAAACGCTGCGCCAGGTCGGTCGCATCGACGTCACCGCCGACGGCCAGCCGCTGTCCAACCTCAACGAGCTGGAATGGGTGAAAGGCGAGATCTACGCGAACGTGTGGCTGACCCAGCGCATCGCCCGCATCGACCCGGCCACCGGCAAGGTGCTGGCGTGGATCGACCTCAGCGGCCTCGGGCCACGCCCCGAGGACACGCCCGACCCGGACAACGACGTGGCCAACGGCATCGCCTACGACGCCGCAGGCGACCGCCTGTTCGTCACCGGCAAACGCTGGCCGCACGTGTACGAGATCCGCCTCACCGCAGCGCACTGAAAACCCGATGGCGCACCCGGCCCGGCATGACGGGCCGGTTTTCTGCGTCAAGCGCAGCGGGCCTTGAGGATCAGTTGCCCGTATACCTGATGAAATCGTAATCCGCGTACAGCGGGTTCGCGCCGTCATACGGGCCCAGCCAGGCATCCACGCCGGTGCCGTTCCAGATGTTGACGATTATTTTCCCGGGGGTCGACGGCAGTGTGGATGGCGACCCTGCAACGGCATGTTTCAGCACGCCGTCCACATACCACTTGATCGAATCCGGCTGCCAGTCGAATGCGTATACGTGATAGTCCTGCGCGGCATCAAAGCCGAGATCGATGACCTGCTCATGGCCGCCGATGCCGTTCTTGAAATAGTTGAACTGCACCCTGGTCGTATCCTTGCCCAGGAACTCGATGTCGATCTCGTCCCAAGGATCCCCCTCGGAAGGGCCGGTATAGGTGAAGAACGACGAGACAATGCCGACATGCCTTGCCGGCATCATGCGGACCTCATAAAGCCCGTACCCAGGAGAGAACGTCGTCCTGTATTCGGCGCAGTCGAATGCGGCCCGGGCCGGGCTGGTGATCGCCAGCCGCATCTGGCCGTGTCCATTGAACGACACGTTGTTCGCCCGCCAGGTGCAATTGAACATGCTTCCGTTGGAATAGCCGTCCGATTTCGACCAGGCGCTGGCATCAAAGGAAGCAAGCGGCTCCCGGAAAACCGTTTTCGCCCAGGCCGTGGAGACAAACACCATCACGGATGCGGCGGCGACAAGACCGGCCAGCCAAGGCATTTTTGCGTTGTGCACGACCGTACCCCCTGGCAAATCGCGTAACTGGAAAGGCTGGGCTTGTTCAAGCAAAAGCCCGGCAGGCAAACCTGCCAGGCCGGAGCGAACCGTGTTGTTCAACAACGATGGGATAGCCGATGCCATCACCCGGGTCAACCGGGCTTCTCGACGCCAACGCACCAGGCGCCACCGCCCCATGTTTTCCGCTACGCTCGCCCGCTGACCCTCAGCCTCGCCACCGCCCATGACCAACCGCCCCGACGCACCCGCCGCCAAGGACCATTACCTCATCCTCGACGGCCTGCGCGGCGTGGCGGCGGTGATGGTGGTGCTGTTTCACCTGTGCGAGGCGTTCAACCCCGAGCATCCGCTGACGCAGTGGATCAACCACGGCTACCTCGCGGTGGATTTCTTTTTTCTGCTGTCGGGCTTCGTCATTGCCTATGCCTACGACGACCGCTGGCAGGCGATGGGGCTGGGCGACTTCTTCAAGCGCCGGCTGGTGCGGCTGCAGCCGATGGTGGTGATGGGCATGCTGGTGGGCGCGGCGCTGTTCTACCTGCAGGCGGGCTCCACGTTTCCGACCATCGCGGCCACGCCGGTATGGCTGATGCTGCTGGTGATGGCGATCGGCTGCACGCTGTTGCCGGTGCCGCCGTCGCTGGACATCCGTGGCTGGGGCGAGATGCACCCGCTCAACGGGCCGGCGTGGTCGCTGTTTTTCGAGTACATCGCCAACATCCTGTATGCGCTGGTGCTGCGCCGGCTGGCGATCCGCTGGCTGGGCGTGCTGGTGGCGCTGGCGGCGGCGCTGCTGGTGCACCTGGCGGTGTTCGGCGCGCGCGGCGACCTGATCGGCGGCTGGTCGATCACGCCGGAGCAACTGCACGTCGGCTTTGCCCGGCTGCTGTTTCCGTTCCTGGCCGGCATGCTGCTGATGCGGCTGGGCAAGCGCATCCACCTGAACCATGCGTTCGGCGTGTGCAGCGCCTTGTTGGTGGTGGCGCTGGCGCTGCCGCGCTTCGGCGGCGCCGAACACCTGTGGATGAACGGGCTGTACGAGTCGCTGTGCGTGATCGTGCTGTTTCCGGTCATCGTGGCGATCGGTGCGGGCGCGACGCTGGGCTCGGCGGCCACCCGCATCGCCGGCTTCTTCGGGCAGCTGTCCTACCCGCTGTACATCACGCACTACGGCCTGATCTACGCGTACACCTCATGGATCGCCGATCACCAGGCGCTGCCCACGCTGACCAGGGTCGCGATGGGCGCCCTGGTGTTTGTCACCAGCCTGGCCATCGCGTGGGCGTGCCTGAAGTTCTACGACCTGCCGGTGCGGCGCTGGCTGACGGCGCGGTTCATCCACGCACCGGGACAGCGCGTGCCCGGTCAGCCGCCGCGCAGCCAGCGCGCCGCGTCCACCGCGAAGTAGGTGAGGATGGCGTCGGCGCCGGCGCGCTTGAACGCGGTGAGCGATTCCAGCACCACCGCCTTCTCGTCGAGCCAGCCGTTCTGCGCGGCGGCCTTGAGCATCGCGTACTCGCCCGACACCTGGTACACGAAGGTGGGCATGCCGAACGCGTCCTTCACCCGGCGCAGCACGTCCAGATACGGCAGGCCCGGCTTGACCATCACCGCGTCGGCGCCCTCGGCGATGTCCAGTTCCACCTCGCGCAGCGCCTCGTCGCTGTTGCCCACGTCCATCTGGTAGGTGTGCTTGTTGCCCTTGCCGAGGTTGGCCGACGAGCCCACCGCGTCGCGGAACGGGCCATAGAAGGCGGAGGCGTACTTGGCCGAGTAGGCCAGGATGCGGGTGTGGATGTGGCCGGCTTCCTCCAGCGCGTCGCGGATGGTGCCGATGCGGCCGTCCATCATGTCCGACGGCGCCACGAAATCCATGCCGGCCTCGGCCTGCGCCAGCGACATCTTCACCAGCGCCTCAACGGTGGGCTCGTTCATCACGTAGCCGTGCTCGTCAATCAGGCCGTCCTGGCCGTGCGTGGTGTACGGGTCCAGCGCCACGTCGCCGATCAGGCCCAGCTCGGGGTACGCCGCCTTCAAGGCGCGCGTGGCGCGGTGCATGAGGTTGTCCGGGTTCCACGCCTCGCGCGCGTCCTCGCTCTTCACGCCCTGGCCGGGCGAGGGGAACAGCGCCAGCGCGGGGATGCCCAGCGCCACGCACTCGCCGGCCAGTTTCAGCAGCTCGTCAATGGACAGCCGCGCCACGCCCGGCATCGACGGTACGCTCTCGCGCTGGCCCTCGCCCTCGATCACGAACGCCACCATGATCAGGTCGGACGGCAGCAAGGTGTGCTCGCGCATCAGCGCGCGGGAAAAGGCATCGCGGCGCATGCGGCGCAGGCGGACGGCGGGAAAGGTCATGGCAGGTACTCGCGCAAACTTCGACAAACCGCCATTTTAGCGCCGCCACCCCGACGCGACCCGGCCCAAGTGCCCCAAACCGCCCGCAAATGGCGTCCGCAGGGGCTTTTTCACCCCCGATTGGCGGCAAAAGACTGGACGAATGGCCGCCGCACCGGCACGCTTGGCGTTTTCGTGTCGCCAGGACGATCCATGAGTCAGCCCAGCCGTACCCCGACCTTGCTCGCCGATCTCGGTGGTACCAATGTCCGATTCGCGCTCGCAGACACCGACCTGGCCGCCCCGCTGCTGACCGACAGCATCCGCCGCTACCGCGTCAAGGATTTCGACACGCTGGCCGACGCGATCCGCCAGTACTTCGGCGACACCGGCTTCAGCGCCAAGCACGCGATCATCGCCGCCGCCGGCCGCATCGCCGACGGCGAGACGGTGCAGATCACCAACAATCCCTGGGCGGTGTCGGCGCAGCAGCTGCGCAGCACGCTCAACATGAACACCGTGCGCCTGGTCAACGACTTTGCCGCGCAGAGCATGGCCGTGCCGCTGCTCACGCCCGCGCACCTGGTGACGGTGGGCGCGCCGGCGCTGCCGCAGCTGGGTCGCCACCGCTCGCAGACCTTCGTGGTGATGGGCCCGGGCACCGGCCTGGGCGTGGGCGGCCTGCTGCTGCGCGACGGCGACTGCAGCGTGCTGGAAAGCGAGGGTGGCCACGCCGGCTTCGCGGCGCACACCACCGAGGACGTGGAGATCCTGCACCGGCTCAACCAGCGCTTCGGCCGCGTCTCCAACGAACGGATGATCTGCGGCAACGGCCTGGTGAACCTGTACCTGGCGCTGGCCGACATCGCCGGCCAGCCGGTGCAGGATTTCACTCCCGAGGACATCACCGCCCACGCCGTGGCTGGCGACGATCCGCTGTGCGTGCGCACGGTGGAAACGCTGGCCGGCATCTTCGGCAGCGTGGCCGGCGACTTGGTGCTCACCATGGGCGGCTGGGACGGCGTGTACCTCACCGGCGGCGTGCTGCCGATCCTGCTGCCGTGGTTGCAGCATGGCGGTTTCCGCGAGCGCTTCGAGGCCAAGGGCCGTTTCCGCGAAACGATGGAGCAGGTGCCCACCATCGCCATCATGCATCCCGAACCGGGCCTGCTGGGCGCCGCCGCGCTGGCGCTGCAGGAGACCGGCCACCCGTTGTGGGCGCAGCCGGCGCGTTTTGACAGCGCTATCAAACTGCCGTCCTGAGCGATCGGGCCGACCCACCCACGCCACGCACTGATCCGGAGACACCCATGGCCCGCAGCGACACCGCCTTCCTGTTCGACCTCGACGGCACCCTCGTCGACAGCGTCTACCAGCACGTCCTGGCCTGGAAGGAGGCGCTGGAGCGCGAGGGCGTGGAGCTGTCGGTGTGGCGCATCCACCGCAAGATCGGCATGAGCGGCGGCCTGTTCGCCAACATCCTGCTGCGCGAGACCGGGCTGGAGATCACCGACGACCGCCTGGCGCGGCTGCGCCAGTGGCACGCCGAGGCGTACAACCGCCAGCACGCGGCCAGCGCCATCCGCCCGCTGCCCGGCGCGCGCGAGCTGCTGGACCAGCTCACCGCGCAGGACATCCCCTGGGCCATCGCCACCAGCGGCCGCATGGCCACCGCCGCCGCCAACCTGCAGGCGCTGGGCGTGGACCCGGCCAAGGTCACCGTGGTGACGCGCGACCAGGTGCGCCACGCCAAGCCCGATCCGGACCTGTTCCTCACCGCCGCGCGCCGCCTGGGCGTGGACATCCACAAGGCGCTGGTGATCGGCGACAGCGTGTGGGACATGCTGGCCGCGCAGCGCGCCCGCTCGCTGGGCGTGGGCCTGCTGTCCGGCGGCTACGGCCGCGCCGAGCTGCAGGAATCGGGCGCGTTCCGCGTCTACGACGATCCGGCCGACATGCTGCGCCACCTGGACGAAGTGGCCGCGCGCGAGTGATCCCGCGCGGTAACGCCGCGCTGATGAAATTTTGATCCGGCGCAACAACGCGCCCGCTACCGTGCATGGACACCCGACTCAAGGAGTGTCCATGCGTCGCCCCCTCGCCGGTATCGTCCTCATCCTGACCCTGGCGGCATGCTCGCCATCGCCGCCCGCCGACGCGCCCCCTGCCGCCGCCCCTGCCGACGCCACGCTGGGCTCGCCGGCCTGGTACGACTGGGTCGACCAGACGCTGGGCATCGCCAGCGACGGCCACGGACCGGACCACGGCTCGGCCGAGTGGAACGCGGCGGTGCAGCGCAAGCTGGGCCAGGAGGCGCCACACGCCGCACCCGGCTCGCCGGCCTGGCAGCAATCGGTGGACGCCCTGCTGCGCACCCGCACGCCGCCGCGCTGAGGCGACAAGCTCAGCCTGGCGCCAGCAGCGCGTCCAGGTCGCCCTCGTCGAAGCTGAGCTTCTCGCGGCTGCCGCCGCCTTCGAGCACGGCGTCGGCCAGCTCGGCCTTGCGCGCCTTCATCTGCTCGATGCGCTCCTCGACCGTGCCGGCGGTGATCAGGCGGAACACGAACACCGGCTTGTCCTGGCCGATGCGGTGGGCGCGGTCGCTGGCCTGCGCCTCGGCGGCGGGGTTCCACCACGGGTCGTAGTGGATCACGGTGTCGGCGGCGGTGAGGTTGAGCCCCACGCCACCGGCCTTCAGCGACAGCAGGAACAGCGGCACCTCGCCATTCTGGAAGCGCTGCACCGGCTCGGCGCGGTCGCGGGTGTCGCCGGTGAGCGTGACGTAGGGGATGCGGCGGCGATCCAGCTCGGCGGCGATCAGCTTGAGCATGCCGGTGAACTGCGAGAACAGCAGCACCTTGCGGCCCTCGTCGATCAGCGCCGGCAGCATGTCCATCAGCAGCTCGAACTTGGCCGACTCGTGCACGCCGCGCGCAGCCTCCAGCTTCACCAGGCGCGGGTCGCAGCACACCTGGCGCAGCTTGAGCAGCGCGTCGAGCACCACGATGCCGGAGTGGGCGATGCCGCGCTGGGCGATCACCTCGCGCAGCTCCTCGGTGAGCGCCAGGCGCAGGCCTTCGTACAGGTCGCGCTGGCGCCCTTCCATCACCACGCGGCGGGTGATCTCGGTCTTGGGCGGCAGTTCGGTGGCCACCTGCGCCTTGGTGCGGCGCAGGATGAACGGGGCGATGCGCAGGTTGAGCCGCTGCTGGCAGTCCTCGTCGTGCTGTTTCTCGATGGGCACGCGGTAGTGCCGCCGGAACGCGCCCTCGTCGCCGAGCAGGCCGGGCACGGCCAGGTCGATCTGCGACCACAGCTCGCCCAGGTGGTTTTCCAGCGGCGTGCCGGTGAGGCAGACATGGCGCGGCGCGCGCAGGCTGAGCAGGGCGCGGCGCGCCTGGGTGCGCGGGTTTTTCACCTGCTGCGCCTCGTCCAGCACGATCAGCGCGAACGGCTGCTTGCGCAGCGCCACCACGTCGCGCGGCAGCAGCGCGTAGCTGGTGAGCACGATGTCCTGGTCGCCCAGCTGAGTGAACTCCTCGGCGCGCTGCGGGCCGTGCAGGGTCAGCACGCGCAGCATCGGCGCGAAGCGGGCGATCTCCGATTGCCAGTTGGGGATCAGGCTGGTGGGCACCACCACCAGCGCCGGCTGGGTCAACGCGCCGTGCTGCTTCAGCGACAGCAGGTGGGTGATCAGTTGCAGCGTCTTGCCCAGGCCCATGTCGTCGGCCAGCACGCCGCCCACGCCGGCGGCGGCCAGCGCGTTGAGCCAGCGCAAGCCCTCGCGCTGGTACGGGCGCAGTTCCACCGTCAGGCCGTCGGGCACGGCGTCGCTGGCGCGCTCGGCGGCGTCGCGCAGGCGCGCGGCAAAACCCAGCAGCGGCTCGGCCGCATCCAGCGTGCCGTTACCGGGCATGGCGGCGGCCAGCTCCTCCAGCCGGCCGGCCTGCACCTTGGGCAGGTGCAGTTGCTGGCGCGGCCGCTCCAGGTATTCGGCCAGCGGCGCCAGCAGGCCGCGCAGCTCCTTCAGCCGCACCGGCACGCGGCGACGGGCGTCGACCGGCGCGTACCACACCGCGTCGTCCGGCTCGTTCGGCGCGGGACTCAAGTTCAACTGGTGCTCGGCCAGCGCCTGCGCCACGGCGGGCAGCAGGCTGTGGCGCTCGCCTTCCAGCTCGATGCCGATCTCCAGGTCGAAGGCGTGGTCGTCGGTGTCCTCCACCGCCTGGCCGTACCAGCGCACCGGACCTTCCAGCACCTCGAATGGAAAGCTGGGCGCGTATTCCAACTGGAAATTCTCGCCCTCCAGGCGCGGGCGCAGCGCCAGCCAGCGCGCCGGCGTGTTCACCTCCAGCGCGCCGGCATGGCCGGTGCCGGGAAACAGCCAGGCATCCTCGGGCAGGGTTTCGGCCACGTCCCAGGGCAGGCCCTCGGTATCGACGCCGGGGGTGAGGCCGGCGCGCTCGAGCTGCTCCATGGCGGAAAGTTCTTCGGCGCGACGGCGGGTGATCTCCACCAGCTGGTCGTCGCGCACGCGTCGCACCAGCGGCTCGCCGCCGCGACCGGGCAGGCGCTCGCCGGCGTAGTCGAACGCCAGCCGCGCATAGGCCAGCGGCGGCGTGCCGGCGGCAAGGCGGGCGTGGCGGGTCAGCGCGTGCAGGGTCAGCACCGGCTTGGGCGCCAGCTCGGAGCGGCGCATCTGGCCAAACACCTGCGGTGGCGGCACCCGGGTGGCCAGGCGACTGCCCTGCAACTGGTCGCGCAGGCGGTGGCCGTAGTCAGGGCCCAGCGGCGGCAGGTCCAGCCAGCGGGTTTCCTCGGCGGCGGCCTCCAGCAGGCCGAGCGCGGCGTGCTCCACGTCGAGGTACCACAGCGCATCCACGCGCAGCAGGCGCTGGCTGTGCGACAGCTGCGGCAACAGGCGCTGGCTGCCGTCGGGCGCCATCTGCCAATGCCAGTTCAGCGGGTGCGTGCGCCCCCGCGACAGGCGCAACCCGCCCAGGCCGCCCAGGAAGCACGGCGCCGTATCGAGCATCTCGGCCAGCAAGGTATCGCCCACGTGACCGCTCAGGCGCGCATAGCTGCGTCCCTTGCGCACGCTTTGCGGCAAGCCCAGCACGGTGGCGGCCAGGCGCTGCTCGTGCGGCGCCAGCGGCGCCTGCGTCAGATGGCGGCTGTCCAGCGGCACCGGCCGCGCGTAGCGGCCATGGCCGGACACGGTGAGCAGCACGGGCGCGGCGTCCATGTGGGCAAAGGCGGCGTTTTCCTCGGGCATCACCTCAAGGAAAAAGCCGAGCACGGCCGGCTCGTCCACGACCACCGCCCGCGGCTTGGCCAGCAACCGCCGCCACGCCGCCGGCAGCGTGTCGTCGGCGTTGGCCGACGCGGCGCCGGTGCGCTGTTTATCGTCCGGTTGCTGCATGCGCATGCGGTCCCTGGCGACAAGCAAAACGTTGAGCTTAGCAGGCGCGACACACCGGCGGCGCGCACAACGGCCGGTGCATGGGGACGGCAAAAAAGCCGCCGCGACGGGTCCGCGCCCGTCGCGGCAGGGCTCAGGCGGTGCGGAACAGGCCCGGCGGGTATTCCGGTTTCTGCTCGCGCGCCATCAGTCGCTTGAGCGCCTCCACCGGCGTCACCTCGCCATGCAGCACCGCGTGCACGGCCGCACTGATGGGCAGGTCCAGGCCGTGCTTGCGCGCCAGCCGGTTCACCTCGTCGGCGGTGAGGATGCTTTCCACCACCTGGCCGATCTGGCGCAAGGCCTCGTCGATGCCCACGCCGCGACCCAGCGCCAGGCCCAGCCGGCGGTTGCGCGACAGGTCGCCCGTGCATGTCAGCACCAGGTCGCCCAGGCCGGACAGGCCGATCAGGGTTTCCGGCCGCGCACCCAGCGCCATGCCCAGGCGCAGCATCTCGTTCATGCCGCGGGTGATCAGGCCGGCGCGGGCGTTCAGGCCCAGCTCCATGCCGTCGGCGATGCCGGTGGCCACGGCCAGCACGTTCTTCATCGCGCTGCCCAGCTCCGCGCCCAGCACGTCGCTGCCGGAATACGCGCGCAGGTTGGGCGCGTGCAGCAGGTTGGCCAGCTGGTGGGCGAAAGCGTCGTCCTCCGAATGCACGGTGACGGCGCTGGGCAGGCCGGCGGCCACCTCGCGCGCAAACGACGGCCCGGTCACCACGGCGGCGGCGCGCCCGGGCAGGTGCTCGGCCACCAGCTCATGCAGGAAACGGCCGGTACCGGGTTCGAAACCCTTGGTGGCCCAGGCGATGGCGGTGCCGTCGTCGAGCAGCGGCGCCAGCTCGGTGAGCATCGCCGCAAACGCGTGGCTGGGCACCACCACCAGCACGATGTCGGCCCCGCGCACGGCGGCGGCCAGGTCGCTTTCGCACTGCAACTCGGGCGGCAGCGCCACGTCGGGCAGGTAGCGGGCGTTCTGGTGGGTCTGCGCGATCGCCGCCAGCGCGGCCGCACCGCGTCCCCACAGCCGCGTGATGACGCCGTTGCGGGCGCACAGCGCGGCCAGCGCCGTGCCCCACGAGCCGGCGCCAAGCACGGCCAGGGTGGTTTGACGGTCCATCGCCGGTCAGCTGTTGAGCGTGGCCGGGGCCTCGCCGCCCTGCATGCGGCGCAACTGCTCGCTGTACAGCGCGTCAAAGTTGATCGGCTGCAACAGGAACGGCGGGAAGCCGCCCTCCAGCACCAGCGAGGAGATCACCTGGCGGGCATACGGAAACAGCAGGTTCGGGCAGTAGCTGCCGATGATGCCGGCATGGTCGGCCTCGCTGAAGCCGGCGATGCCGAACAGGCCGGCCTGCTCCACCTCGGCCAGGTAGGCGGTGCGCTCGCCCAGCGTGCAGGTGAGGGTCAGGCTCAGCACCACCTCGTAATGGTCGTTGCCCAGGTCGGTGGCCTTGTGGCCCACGTTCAGCTGCACCTGCGGCTGCAACTGCATGTTGTCGCCCATTTCCTGGAAGATCTGCGGCGCGTTGGGCGCCTCGAACGAGACGTCCTTGACGTAGATCTTCTGCAACATCAGCAGCGGCTGGTTGCCCTGGCCGTCGGCCTGGCCATTGGTGGTCACTTCTGCCATTGGAAATCCCTTGGATCGCGTTGTGCGTCGGCTCAAAAGAGGGCGATTGTTCCATACATCACCCCCCGGCGCACGCGTGCGGGCCGGGCGCGATTGCGTTGGCGGGCACTTTTCCGGGATAATGCCCGGCTCGCCCTGTCGACCCGTTGCATCGGGACGCCCGCCACGCGATGCGGGCCTTGACGACATGCGACAGCACCACCTCCAGCATCGCGGGGCGCCAAGGCGCCGCTGGGCCGATGCCGCCCTGGCCAACGGGTGGCAAACCAGGCTTTACCAAGCCCTTCAACGGAGGTCGTCATGGCCCGTGTATGTCAAGTCACCGGTAGGGGTGTGCAGAGCGGCAACAACGTCTCGCACGCCAACAACAAAACCCGTCGCCGCTGGTTGCCCAACCTGCATGAGCGTCGTTTCTGGGTCGCCGGCGAGAATCGCTGGATCAAACTGCGCGTTTCCAACCATGCGCTGCGCACGATCGACAAGAAGGGCATCGAAGCCGTGATTGCCGAAATGCGCGCCCGCGGCGAAAAGGTCTGAGGAGCAAACCATGGCAAGCAAGACCCAAGACAAGATCCGCATGATCTCCTCGGCCGGCACCGGCCACTTCTACACCACCAAGAAGAACAAGAAGAACACGCCGGAAAAGTTCGAGTTCAAGAAGTACGATCCGGTCGTGCGCAAGCACGTGATCTACAAGGAAGGCAAGATCAAGTGACCAAATGGCCCACGCGCGCAGCGCGTGGCTAGCCATTTGGTCATCCCTGCGAAGGCAGGACAAGCGCGAAGCGCGCAGAACGCCTGGAGGGCGGCCCCGAAGGGGTGAGCGCAGCGAATCATCCAGTGGAGCATGACAAACCCGCCGCAAGGCGGGTTTTTCTTTTTCCACGTCCCGGCGCGTTCGCGCATCGCGCGGGCGCCTTTGCCGAGAGACTCATCGAAAGCAAGCGCATCGCGACTGAAGTCGCTCCCGCAACACCAAAAACAAACCCGCCTTGCGGCGGGTCGTTTCGAATCATGGATGGCGGCGACGGTCAGGCGGCCGCGACGGCGTAGCCCTTGAGGCGCTGGGCGAAGTCCTGCAGCGCGCGAATGCCGCTTTCCTCGGCCTCGTGGATCCATTGCTGCAGGCCCTTGAGCGCCTGTTCGGCGCCGCGCTGCTCCATCAAGGCCGCCAGGCGGCTGCGGAAGTCGCAGACGGTCTGCAGGGTGGGCCGGCGGGCCAGCACGGCCTGCAGCTTGGCGCTGCCGTCGTGGTCGAGCCAGCGGCCGCCGTCGGCCAGGGCGCGGCGCAGGCGGCGCGGCACGGCCTTGAGGTTGTCGCCGGCATGGGCGGCTTCCTCGCGCAGGGTGGGCACGATGACGCCGCGGTAGTAATCGGTCATGGCCTCGAAGCGGTGGGTCAGCACGGCCTTGAGCGTGTCGGCGTCGGGCAGGCGCACGTTGGGACGCACGTCCAGCGACGGCGCCACGCGCAGCACCTTGGCCAGACCCACGGCGCGCAGGCCGCAGATCGCCGCCCAGCCGATGTCGAACTCCCACTTGCGCAGCGCGAACTTGGCCGAGCTGGGGAAGGCGTGGTGGTTGTTGTGCAGCTCTTCGCCGCCGATCCAGAAACCCCACGGGATCAGGTTGCGCGCGGTGTCGGCGCTCTCGAAGTTGCGGTAGCCGGCCCAGTGGCCGATGCCGTTGACGAAGCCGGCGGCCCAGAACGGGATCCAGATCATCTGCACCGCCCAGAGCGCCGCGCCGATCACGCCGAACAGCGCCAGGTTGATCAGCAGCATCAGCGCCGGCCCCCAGTACGGGTGCGCGCCGTAGAGCTTGTTTTCCACCCAGTCGTTGGGCGTGCCGCGGCCGTACTGCTCCATGTCGGCCTTCGATTCGCAGGCGTCGCGGTACAGCGACACGCCGTCCCAGAACACCTTCTTGATGCCGAAGACCATCGGGCTGTGCGGATCCTCGGCGGTTTCCACCTTGGCGTGGTGCTTGCGGTGCACCGCCACCCACTCGCGGGTGACCATGCCGGTGGTGAGCCAGCCCCAGAAGCGGAAGAAGTGCGCCAGCGCCGGGTGGAAATCCACGCCGCGATGGGTCTGGCTGCGATGCAGGTACAGCGTCACCGTGAAGATGGTGAGCTGGGTCATCACCAGCAGGTAGACCAGCATCTGCACCCAGCTTGCGCCGGTGAGGCCGTCGTTGAGGAAATCGAGTACCGCGTCAGGCATGGAAGACACCGCAAGTGGGGGGCTGTCGCGCGCGGGCGTGCCGCGCGTGTGGATCACGATGGTAGCAGGCCGTCAAGCGGCGAACGCTAATCTGCGGTTACGCCAGCATGCCGGTTGCCTGACAGTGGGGGCGCCGTGACAATCACGCAATGACCACGACCAGCCCCGCCTCACCGCCGCTCCTGCAACTGGAACGGCTCGGCCGCCGCCGCGCCGGGCGGGACGCCGTGCGAGACCTCAGCCTGGCGCTGCGCGCCGGCGAGGTGCTGGGCCTGTTGGGTGTGAACGGCGCGGGCAAGTCGACCACGCTGTCGATGATCGCCGGCGCCTTGCGACCGGACAGCGGCAGCCTGCACCTGGACGGGCGCGATGTGCTGGAGCACCCGGCGCTGGTGCGCCAGCGCGTCGGCTGGCTGCCCGAACGCGCGCCGGCATGGGCCGAGCTGAGCGTGGCCGAACACCTCGATGCCCACGGCCGCCTGCGCGGCCTGCGTGGCGCCGCCCTGCGCGACGCGCGCGAGCGCGTGCTGCAGCGACTGGACTTGCAGCCCCTGGCCCGCCGCCTGGCCGGCGTGCTGTCGCAGGGCCAGCGCCAGCGGCTGGGCCTGGCCTGCGCGCTGCTGCATCGCCCCGCCCTGCTGGTGCTGGACGAGCCGGCCAACGCGCTGGACCCGGTGCAGGTGGCGGCGGTGCGTGCCCTGATCCGCGAGGAGGCCGCCGCCGGCACGGCGGTGATCCTGTCCACCCACCTGCTGGCCGAGGTGGCGGCGGTGTGCGACCGCGTGGCGATCCTGCACGACGGCCGCCTGCGCCACGAGGGCCGCGTCAGCGCCGACGACCACGCCGCCCTGGAACGCACGTTTTTCGGCATCGCCATGACCGGCGCCACCACCCCGGCGCGCGCCGCATGAGCGGCACCTGGGCGGTGGCACGACTGGAATGCCGGCGGCTGGCGGTGCGGCCGCTGGCCTGGGTGCTGGCCGCACTGACCCTGGCGTGGCTGGCGTGGGGCTTTACCTTGCTGCTGGGCGGTTTCCTGGCCGGCCAGGTGCAGCGCGCGGCGCAACCGGACGGACCGGGCTTTGCCGACCTGGTGGCGGTGCCGCTGCTGGCGCAACTGGCGCAACTGGCGTTTCTGGTGGTGCCGCTGCTGAGCATGTCCACGCTGGCGGGCGAGCGGCGCAACGGCACCTTGCCGCTGCTGCTGGCCACCGGCCTGCCCGCCTGGCGCATCGTGCTGGGCAAGTACATCGCGCTGCTGGCGTGGCTGGCGCCATGGCTGGCGCTGACGCTGGCCATGCCGCTGGTGCTGGCGCACGCCACCGACCTCGATGGCGGCAAGCTGGCCGCCGCCACGCTGGGGCTGGCGCTGATGCTCTCGGCGCTGGCGGCGCTGGGCCTGGCCTGCTCCGCCTTCGCCTCGCATCCGGCCATCGCGGCGGCGGCGGCGCTGGTGATCGCGCTGGCGCTGTGGAGCGTCAACCTGGGCGCGCAGATGGCCGGCATCGACGGCGGCGCGCTGAACGCGCTGGCGATGAGCACGCACGAGCAGGCGCTGCTGCGCGGCCTGGTGTCCAGCGCCGATGTGCTCTGGTTCGTGCTGCTGATCGCGCTGGCGCTGGCGCTGGCCGCGCGCCGGCTCGACAGCGAACGGGAGCGCGGCTGATGCGCGCCGTGCTGCGACGCCTCGACGGCTGGCTGTTCACGCTGGCGCTGGTGCTGGCCGCCCTTGCGCTGGGCTACCTCGGCACGCGCTTCGCCTGGGTGGCCGACTGGACCGCCGGCGGCCGCGCCAGCCTGTCGGCGCCCAGCCGCGCGGTGCTGGCGCGGCTGGACGGCCCGGTGGAGATCACCAGCTACGCCAGCCCGCAGGGCAACCTGCGCCAGACGGTGGCCGGCTTCCTGGAGCGCTACCAGCAGGTCAAGCCCGACCTGGCGCTGCGTTTCGTCGATCCGCAGCAGGATCCGGCGGCGATGCGCGAGCTGGGCATCACGGTGGATGGCGCGCTGATCATCCGCTACGGCCAGCGCGAGCAGCGGCTGGACGAATTGTCCGAGCGCAGCCTCACCAATGCGCTGGAGCGGCTGGTGCGCGGCAGCGACCGCATGGTGGCGTTTGTCACCGGCGACGGCGAGCGGCGCGCCGACGGCCAGGCCAACGCCGACATGGGCAGCTTCATGGCCCAGTTGGAAAGCCGTGGCATGCGCGCCGTGCCGCTCAACTTCAGCCAGGTCAGCGCCGTGCCCGAGCACACCGACCTGGTGGTGCTGGCCAGCCCCTCGCTGGCGCTGCCGCCGGGCGCGGTGCAGGCGCTGCTGGATTACCTGGACCGCGGCGGCAACCTGCTGTGGCTGACCGAGCCGGCCAACGATTCGCAGGGGCTTGAGCCGCTGGCCCGCGCGCTTGGCGTGCGCGTGCTGCCCGGCGTGCTGGTGGACGGCGCCGGTACCGCGCTGGGCCTGCACGATCCGCGCATCATCACGCGCGGCGACTACCCGCCGCAGGCGATCACCCGCGGCCTCACCCTCACCACGCTGTTTCCGCAGGTCTCGGCGCTGGCGCAGGCGTCGGGAGCGGATTGGGCGGTGGCGCCGTTCCTGCGCTCGGGGCCGCAAAGCTGGACCGAGTTCCAGCCGATCGCCAACGACGCGCCGTCGGACATCCGCTTCGACGCCAGCGCGGGCGAGCTGCGCGGGCCGCTGGATTTCGGCCTGGCGCTGAGCCGGCTGTCGCCCAGCCCGGACAAGAGCGAGCAGCGCGCCGCCGTGATCGGCGACGGCGATTTCCTCTCCAACACCTTCCTGGGCAACGGCGGCAACCGCGCGCTGGGCGAGCGCCTGTTCGACTGGCTGCTGGGCGACGACAAGCTGGTGGACCTGCCGCCGCGCGGCGCCCCCGACCGCCTGCTGCAGATATCGCAGGCCGAGCTGAACGCGATCAGCGTGGGCTTTCTGGTGCTGCTGCCACTGGCCTTGTTGCTGGCCGGCGGCCTGATCGCGTGGCGCCGCCGGCGGCGTTGACGATGCGCCGCGCCAGCCGCCAGCGCCTGATCGTGCTGACCGTCAGCGCCGCCCTGCTTGGTGCGGCGCTGTGGCAATGGCAGCGTGACGCGCGCGCCGCGCCCGGCACCTTGCTGGGGCGCGACGCGGCCTCCGTGCAGCGCATCGCGCTGGACCTGGCCGGCGCACCCACCGCCCACTACGAAAAGCGCGACGGCCATTGGTGGCGCGTGGACGGCACGCCCCGGCGCGACGACGACGGCCGCCTGGACGAACTGGCCGACATCGCCTCAGCGCAGGTGCTGAGCTGGCGTCCGGCCGGCGACTTCGCGCTGGCGCGGATCGGCCTGGCGCCGCCGGCGGCGGTGGTCACGCTGGATGGCGAGCGCGTCGCGTTTGGCGAAACCTCGGTCACCGGGCCGCAGCGCTACGTGCAGGTAGGCCAGCGCATCGCGCTGGTGCCGGCCCACTACATGCCGCGACCGCCGGCCAGCCACCAGCCCTGACGACACGCCCGTGCCCGAACTGCCCGAAGTCGAAACCACCCGTCGCGGCATCGCGCCCCATGTGATCGGGCGGCGCGTCACCGGCGTGCTGCTGCGCCGGCCCGACCTGCGCTGGCCGATCCCGGCCGAGATCACCACGCAGTTGCCCGGCCAGCGCATCGACGCGGTGGAGCGGCGCGCGAAATACCTGCTGCTGCACACCGCCGCCGGCAGCGCGCTGCTGCACCTAGGCATGTCCGGCGTGCTGCGCGTGCTGCCACCGGACGCGCCGGTGGGCCCGCACGACCACGTGGACATGTCGCTGGAGCGCACCGCCACGCAAGGCCCGCGCCTGCTGCGCTTCACCGATCCGCGCCGGTTCGGCTGCCTGCTGTGGCAACCGCCCGGGCAAACCCACGAGCTGCTGGCGAAACTCGGCCCCGAGCCGCTCACCGACGCGTTCGACGGCGATCTCCTGTGGCACCGCTCACGCGGCCGCACGGCGGCGGTAAAGCTGTTTTTGATGGACAACGCGATCGTGGTGGGCGTGGGCAACATCTACGCCAGCGAGGCCCTGTTCGCCGCCGGCATCGACCCGCGCCGCGCTGCCGGCGCGGTGTCGCGCGCCCGCTACGCGCGCCTGGCCGCCGAGGTGAAACGCATCCTGGCCTGGGCCATCGAGCGCGGCGGCACCACCTTGCGCGACTTCATCAGCCCCGACGGCGCACCCGGCTATTTCTTTCGCGAGCTCAACGTCTACGGCCGCCAGGGCGAGCCATGCCACGTCTGCGGCACGCCGATCCGCCAGGTCACGCTGGGCCAGCGCTCCACGTTCTGGTGTCCGCGCTGCCAGCGGTAGGCGCGCACCCCACAGGCACGGGATTTTCGCGTGATGTAGGAGCGCACCCTGTGCGCGATGCTTTTCGTGACGTGACGAAGAGCATCGCGCACAGGGTGCGCTCCTACAAAAGTTGCTCCCACCCCGCAGGGCGGGGGCACGCCTACACCGGCCAGTGGAACGCCACGTGGGTGTTGTTGAACTGGGGGTCGTCGGCGCTGCCGCCGTGGTGGGCCTCCATGTCGGTGGCCAGGCCGTCGACGGCCAGCAGCTGGCCTTCGGCAAAACGGCCGCCCATCGCCTGGAACTCCATCAGCCGCTCGCACATCGCGCCGGCATGGCCGAGCGCGTCGGCCGGCACGTTGCGCACGCTGAGGTCGGGACGGCCGAACTTGCGCAGGCCGCGCGTGCGCACCCACGAGCGGTCGGGCGCGTCGTCGGCGTTGCACAGGATCAGCACGTGGTTGCGCGGCGGCGCGCCGCCGGGCACCAGGTAGCGCTGGCGCCACTGGTCAGCACTGAACAGGCTGAGGATCTGCGGATCGAGGATGGCCGTGCCGCCCACGTCGAGCAGGCCGGCCAGCACGCCCAGCGTGTCGTGCAGGTAGTCGAGGCTGGCGCTGTCGTCGAGCTCGCCGCGGATCACCAGCACCTCCGGCGCGATGCGCGCCTGCGCCACCACGTCGGGGCTCTCGGCCTGCAGGATCTCGCCCAGCGCGCCCTGCAGCGGGTAGCCCTCCCAGCGCCGCAGCACCGCGTTCTGGAAACGCTGCAGCTCGATGCCCGCGGGCAGGCCCGGGCTCTGGTAGCGCGCCGCGGGAATGGCCAGGTCCGCGTCGAACTTGCCGAACACGTAGAACACCAGCACGGCCTTGCCCTCGCCGGGCATCCAGTACGGGCGCGGCCAGGCGGGGCCGGGGCTTGTCTCGGTCATGCGGGTTCCTCGGGTGGTGGCGCGGCTAGTGCGGCTCGCCCAGCGGCAAGACCGGTTGCTGCAATTCGATGCGGCCGTGGCCGTCGCTGATCTTCTTGAACTCGGCGCGGCTCACCGAGACATAGCGCTCGTTGCCGCCGATCTCAACCTGCGGGCCATCGGTGACGGCGCGGCCGTGCTCGTCCACGCGCACCACCATGGTGGCCTTGCTGCCGCTGTGGCAGATCGTCTTGATCTCCTGCAACTCGTCGGCCCAGGCCAGCAGGTACGCGCTGCCCTCGAACGGCTCGCCGCGAAAATCGGTGCGCAGGCCGTAGGCCAGCACCGGAATGCCCAGCCGGTCCACCACGTCGCTGACCTGCCACACCTGCGCCTTGGCCAGGAACTGCGCCTCGTCCACGAACACGCAGTGCAGCGGGCCGTGCGCGGCGATGTCGGCCTCGACCAGGGCAAACAGGTTCTCCTCGGCCCGAAAGCGGTGCGCCTGCGCATGCAGGCCGATGCGCGAGGACACCGTGGCCGCCTTGGCGTCCGCCGGTGCAGGCACATCACCGGCCGGGCCGGATGAAGGGCCACGGGTGTCGATGTCCGGTTTCAGGATCAGCGTGCGCATGCCGCGCTCGCGGTAGTTGTACGCGCTCTGCAGCAGCGTGGTGGTCTTGCCGGCATTCATTGCCGAGTAATAGAAATAGAGCTTGGCCATGGCGACAGGCGACGAACGGGGCGGCCATGGTAGCGCCGCCGCCGCTCAGGCCGATGCGACGTCCTGGCGCGGCGTGCGCAGCAAGGTCGCCACCGCCTCGCGCGCCTCGTCCACGCCGGTGCCGGCGCTGGAGGAGAAAACCTGCGCGGTGACGGACGCGTCGTCACCGGCCAGGCTCTTGCGCAGCGCGGCCAGCGCCTGCATGGCCTGGTTGCGCGACAGCTTGTCGGCCTTGGTCAGCAGCACGTGGCAGGGCAGCGCCGTGGCCGCGCAGAACGCCAGCATGGTGCGGTCGAACTCCTTCAGCGGATGACGGATATCGGCGATCAGCACCAGCCCGCGCAGGCTGCGGCGGCGATGCAGGTAGGCGTCGATCTCGTGCCTCCAGTGCTCGCGCATCTCCTGCGGCACCTTGGCGTAGCCGTAGCCGGGCAGGTCGATCAGGCGCGTTTCCACCGGCGCGCCGTCGGCCGCGGACGCGGGCGGCAGGCCGAACGCCACCATCTGCTGGGTGCGACCGGGCGTCTTGGAGGTGCGCGCCAGCCCCTTGTGGTTGGTCAACGCGTTCAGCGCGCTGGACTTGCCGGCGTTGGAGCGGCCGGCAAACGCCACCTCCGCGCCTTGGTCGGCAGGCAACTGGCTGACGCGATGGGCGGCGAGCACGAACTGTGCGCCCTGCAGGGGATTGGGCATGAGGCGGTTTGACCAAGGTACGGTGGCACAGGATAATTCTGCGGTTTCTGCCGATGGCGGGCCTGATGGCTGCAATCAACGGCAGGTGTCTGCAGTCTCTCGGGAGTCAATTGTATGAGTTTTCGGTCTGCCGGTTTCCGGCCCGCTGTTCTCGGGGCTGCCGTAGCCCTCGCCCTCGTGCTGTCCGGCACGGCCCTGGCGCAGGATGCCCAGCCGGCTGCCGCCGCCAGCGCAGCCCCTGCCGCCGCACCCGCTGAAACCGCCGCCGCGCCGGCCGGCGCCGTCAAGCCCGGCGACGCCACCGCCGGCCAGGCCAAGGCCGCCGTCTGCGGCGCCTGCCACGGCATGGACGGCAACTCCGCCGACGCGCAGTACCCGAAGCTGGCCGGCCAGAGCGAGCAGTACATCGTGCGCCAGCTGACCGACTTCAAGGCGGCCAAGCGCCAGAACCCGATCATGATGGGCATGGCCGCGCCGCTGTCCGAGCAGGACATGCACGACCTGGGCGCCTACTTCGCCAGCAAGACCGCCCTGCCGGGCGTGGCCGACCAAGCGCTGGTTGAGCACGGCCAGACGCTGTACCGCCAAGGCGACGCCAGCCGCGGCATCCCGGCCTGCATGGCCTGCCACTCGGTCGACGGCAGCGGCAACCCGGGCGCCACCTATCCGCACCTGGCCGGCCAGCACGCGCAGTACGTGGAAGCCACGCTGAAGGCCTGGCACGACGGCACCACCTGGGGCGACGACGCCCGCGCCAAGATCATGCCGTCGATCGCCGCCAAGCTCGACAGCAACGACATCGCGGCACTGGCCAGCTACATCGAGGGCCTGCACAGCGCCGACGCCGAATCGGCCGCCACGCCCTGATGCCCCGCGCGCCGGCCCTGTGCCGGCGCTTTCGGTTTCGGCCCCCACCCGAACCACCCTTGCGTCCCTGCGCCGAGGTCATACCCCCATGTTGAAGCGTCTGCCGATCCTTTGCGCCGCGCTGTTCGCGCTTGCCGCCTGCAGCCAGCCCAGCGACACCACGCCACCGGCCGCCGAGCCCGCGCCGGTCGCCACCGTTGCCGCCGCGCCGGCCAGCTCCGCGCCGGCGGTCACCACCACGATGGCGCCGGCCGTGGCCAGCACCGCCGTCACCCCGGATGACGAACCGGCCCCCGCCGCCACCGCGCCGGACACGGCCACGCCCGCCGACAGCCGCGCCAGCGCCGCACCGTTCGTGGATGACGGCACCTGGGTCGAGGGCAAGAACTACTTCCTGATCGAGCCGGCCCAGCCCACCACGGTGGCGCCGGGCAAGGTGGAGGTGACCGAGGTGTTCTCCTACGGTTGCCCGGCCTGCAACGCGTTCCACCCCACCGCCAGCCAGATCGCCGCCAGCCTGCCGGCCAACGCGGTGATGACCTACCTGCCCGCCTCGTTCAACCCGCCGGAAAACTGGATCATGCTGCAGCGCGCGTATTTCACCGCGCAGGCGCTGGGCGTGGCCGAGAAGGGCAACGACGCGATGTACGACGCGGTGTGGAAAAGCCGCGAGCTGAGCGCGATGAACCCCAGCGGCACCGGCCTCAAGCCCGCCGCCGCGCTGCCCACCATCGCCGACGCGGCCAAGGTGTACGCGCCGTTCGGCGTGGACCCGAAGGAGTTCGAGGCGGTGGCCGACTCGTTCGCCACCAACCTCAAGATGAAGCGTGCCGACGAGCGCGTGAAGGCGCTGGGCATTGAACAGACGCCGACCATGGTGGTCAACGGCAAGTACCGCTACACCGTCGGCAGCGCCGGCGGCTACGCGCAGACGGTGGAGCTGACCCGCTGGCTGGTGGCGAAGGAAACCGCCGGCAAGTAAGCGCCGCCCGCCCCCGAACATCGAACGTCCGCAGTCGAGAACCCGCATGAAGATCCTCACCCGATGGCGCGTACTGGCCCTGGCCGCCGGACTGGTGCTCACCAGCGCCTGCACCGCGCAACCCGGTACCGCCGACGCTGCGCCGTATGCCGAGGGCAGCGAGTACGTCACCCTGCCCGCGCCGCAGCGGCGGCTGAGCGACGAGGGCAAGGTCGAGGTGGTGGAGGTGTTCTCCTACGGCTGCGTGCACTGCGCGCATTTCGCGCCCCTGGCCGACAAGCTGCGCAAGGAGCTGCCCGCCGGCGTCGTGTTCAAGCTGCTGCCGGCGCCGTTCAGCGCCGACTGGGAGCCGTACGCGCGCGCCTACTACGCCGCCGCGAAGCTGGGCGTGGCCGAGCGCACCCACCTGGCGCTGTTCGAGGCCAAGTTCAAGCTCAACTACCCGATCAACTCGCTGGACGACCTGGCCGACTTCTACGCCCGCAACGGCGTGGACCGCGACGCGTTCCTGCGCGAGGCGAACTCCGACGCGGCCACCGCCGCGATGGCGAGCGACCTGGACCTGATCCGCCATTGGCAGGTGGACAGCACGCCCACCCTCGTCGTCGACGGCACCTACCGCGTCACCGGCGTGCGGACCCAGGACGAGATGGCGGCCGTGGCCCTGTGGCTGGCCAAGCGCGCGCTGGCGGCGAAAAAATAGCCGCCGCCCCGGCGTTCACGTTTGCCGGTACATGCCAGGCCACAGCATCATGTGCCTGTTTTCCCTCTTTTCCGTGATGCGATGACCCGCGCCAGCGCCCCCGACACGTCCACCGCCGAACGACGCCTGCGCCTGCTCAGCTGCAACATCCTGGCCGGCGGCAGCGTGCAGCGGTATCGGGAGTACGTCACCCGCAGCCTCAACGCGGTGCTGCCGGGGCGCAGCAAGATGGACAACCTCGACCGCCTGGCCGAGGTGCTGCCGCAGTTCGACGTGATCGGCCTGCAGGAGGCCGACGCCGGCAGCCTGCGCTCGGGCTTTCTCAACCAGACGCGCTACCTGGCCGAGACCGCCGGCATGCCGTTCTGGAGCCACCAGCCCAACCGCGCGATGGCGCGGCTGGCGCATTCGGCCAACGGCCTGATCAGCCGCATGGAACCTCACGCGGTGCTGGACTACCCGCTGCCCAGCCGCATCCCCGGGCGCGGCGCGCTGCTGGCGCAGTTCGGCGAAGGCGCCAACGCGCTGGCGGTGATGATCGCGCACCTGTCGCTGAGCGCGGCGGCGCGCGCGCAGCAGTTGGGCTTCATCGCCGAGCTGCTGCAGGATTTTCCCCATGCCGTGCTGATGGGCGACCTCAACACCGAACCGGGCAGCAACGAGATGCGCCAGCTGTTCGCCAAGAGCAGCCTGCAGCCGCCGGCGCAGGCCACGCCCACCTTTCCCAGCTGGAAACCACGACGGGCGCTGGACCACATCATCACCTCGCCGGGCATCGTGCTGGACAAGGTGTGGGCGCTGCCGCAGGCGTTTTCCGACCACCTGCCGCTGGCCGCCGAGGTCCGCCTGCCGGCCAACGTGGGCAGCGCCGTGCGCAAGGCCGCCCGATGAGCGGCGCGCCGGGCCGCCTGCGCATCGCCCTGCCCTGGCTGGCGCTGCTGGTCGTGGGTGCCGGTGCGGCGGCGCTGCGCTACGGGCTGGTGGAATCGAGCGCCGTGGGCCAGCTGTGCGCCAGCGCGCACGCGCCGGCGTGGTGCACCGCCCGGTTGTGGCTGGTGCTGGGTTTCCTGCGCGGCATCTACGGCATCGTGGCGCTGGTCGTCGCCGTGCTGGCCCTGCTCGGCCGGCGCGCGTGGCTGGCCTGGCTGGCTGCCGCGCTGGGCGTGTTCGCACTGCTGCTGTACTGCGTGGAAGCCGGCGCGCTGGCCGTGCTGGTGGGTTGCCTACGCCTGCTGCGGCAGCAGTTGCGCGCGCCGCGCCTGCCGCCAGGCCCACAACACGGGCAAGGCCAGCAGCAGGTTCAGGCCCAGCCATAGCCAGCTGGCGCGGTTGAGCCCGTGCTCCTGGGCCAGCACGGCCACGCCCAGCACCAGCAGCAGCACCGCCAGGAAGCGTGCCTCGGGCAACGGCGGGCGGCGCGCCGCCTCGCCCAGCCAGCCGACCAGCGCAAAGCCCACGCAGGGCAAGGCGAACAGGCCCAGCGGAAAATCCCGATAGCGGCCGTCGAACACCAGCAACAGGCCGTAGTAGGCCAGCGCCAGCAACCAGGCCAGGCGCGGCAAGGTGGACAAGGCCGGCCGATCCACGCCGCCCAGCCGCACCGCGATCCAGCGCGCCAGCCACAACGCGGTGACCAGCGCGGCCACGCAGGCGGTCACCGACACGCCCCACTCCCACGCGTCGCGGCAGGCATACAGCATCTGCCGCGCCTGCCATGCCAGCGCACCGCCGCTGGCCCAGCCGGCCAACGCCAGCGCCAGCGCGCCACGCCCGCCCGCGCCCGAACGCCAGCCGCCCAGCAGCACGAAGACCAGCGCACCCGCCGCCGCCGCCAGCTCGCCGAGCCACCAGCGCGGCACCTCCACCACCGGCCCGCGCATGGCGAATTTGGGTCGCGCATGGGTGTCGAAAATGCCCCAGTAGCCGCCTACGGTGCCCTCCTGCGCGCGCTTCCACGGCTGGTCGAACGCCTCGATCACGTTGTAGGGCATGGCCACCGTCGCGGCGTAGCGCAGAAACTCGCGCAGGTAGCGCGCCTCGTTCACCACGCTGGCGCTGGCACCCTGGCGCGGACGGCCGGCGCTGGGCCAGCCGGTTTCGCCGATCATCACCGGCAGCGCACCGAACGCCTGGCGCGCCCTGGCGTACACCTCGGCCACGTGGCGCACGGCACCGTCGGGCGCGACCGGGCGATCCTCCCAGTACGGCAGGATGTGGATGGTGACGAAATCCACCGATGCGGCCAGCTCCGGGTGGCGCAGCCAGAACTCCCACACGTCGGCGTAGCTCACCGGTGCATCCACCGCCGCGCGCACCTCGCGCACATACGCGCCCAGCGCATCGGCGGAAAGCTCGCCGCGCAGCAGCACCTCGTTGCCCACGATCACCCCGCGCAGCGCCTGCGGCGTCTGCCGCGCGGCGGCGATGCCCAGTTGCACCTGCCGCGCGTTGGCCGCCGGGTCGCTGCCCAGCCAGATGCCCATCAGCACCTTCATGCCGTAGCGCGCGGCAATCGCCGGCACCGCGCTCAGGCCCTGTCCCTGCGAGTAGGTGCGCACGCAGTCGAAGCGACGGGACAGCGCGCGCAGATCCGCGTCGATGCGTTGCGGGCTGATGAAGGCGTCCGGGTCCAGCGGCGTCTCGCCCGGCCCGCGAAACGGCGAGTACGACACGCAGGCGATGCGCGAGGAGGGCGCATCCGGCAACGCCACGGGACGCCCGGCCGCCCACCAGGCCCCACTGACCGCCAGCGCCGCCAACAACAGGCCCAGCCAGACCACCAGGTGCCGCCGATGGCGCGGCCAGGGTAAGCGGGACATGCCGATCCTTCGTGTGCGTGGAGTGAAGCGCGCCAGCTTAACCAGCGCCGACGCCGCGCGCCACGGCGCGCCGTTTCACGGCCGGGGCACACGGGGCATCCACTACACTGGGCGCCCGCCTGAAAGGAGCCCCCATGTTCGCGAGCGCAGCGCCACGGCGCATCATTTCCGGGCTGCTGGTGGCGGCGGCATGGCTGGCGGGCGCGGCCCACGCGCAGGCGGTGGCGTCCATCGACACCCAGCGCGAGGCGTTCCGCCAGGCCTATGCCGCCGCCAGCCAGGGCGGCGACGGCTGGCGCGCGCTGGCCGGCAACCTGCACGACTATCCGCTGTATCCCTACCTGCCCGCCGCCGCGCTGGAACACGACATCCGCCTGATCGAGCGGCCGGCGGTGGAGGCCTACCTGGCCGCGTACCCCGACCTGATCCCCGCCGACGACCTGCGCCGCGATTTCCTGCGCGAACTGGCCCGACGCCAGGACTGGACCGGCTTTGCCGCGCTGTACCGGCCCGGCCTGGGCGACGCGCTGGCCTGCGATGCGCTGCAGGCGCAGCTGGCCGGCGGCGGCACGCTGGATTTCCCGCGCGACCTGGCCACGCTGTGGGCCAAGCCCAACCTGCCCGGCGCCTGCGACGCGGTGCTGGACGCCGCCCGCCAGCAAGGCCTGCTCACCGCCGAGCGGCTGTGGCAGCGCATCGACCTCGCCGCCGATGCCGGCCAGGGCGGCACCGTCGCCAGCCTCGCCGCCTGGCTGCCGCCGACCGAGCAGGCCGACGCGCTGCACCTGGCGCAGGCGCTGCGCGACCCGGCCGCCGCCGCCGCCGACGCCGCCCTGTGGCCCGACACGCCGCGCAACACCCGCGCCGCCACGCTGGCGCTGACCCGGCTGGCGCGACGCCAGACCGCCAGCGCCGACACCGCCTGGCAAAACCTGCAGGGCCGCTTCGCGTTCAGCGAGGCGCAGCGCCAGCAGATCCTGTCCACCCTGGCGCTGTTCCACGCCACCGATTTCGACGACCGCTCGCTGGCGCGCCTGGCCGCGCTGCCTGCCGCCGCGCAAACCGACGCCACCCGCGAATGGCGCGCCCGCGTAGCCTTGGCGCGGCAGGACTGGACCGCCGTGCTGGACGCCATCGCCGCCATGCCGGCCAGCCAGCAGCAGGACGGCGAATGGCGCTATTTCCAGGCCCGCGCGCTGGCCGCTCGGGGCGACGACACCGCGGCGCAGGCACAGCTGCGCCAGCTGGCGGGCGAAGCCACGTTCTTCGGTTTCCTCGCCGCCGACCGGATCGGCCAGCCCTACGCGATCTGCCCGCTCACCCTGGCCGACGCGCCGCAGGCCAACGCCTCGCTGCTGGCCATGCCCGGCCTGCAGCGGGCACTGGAGCTGTACGCGGTGGCGCTGCCCAAGCTGGCCCGGCGCGAGTGGAACCGCGCGCTGCACGGCGCCGACGCGGGCACCGTGCGACTGGCCGCCGCGCTCGCCAACCAGCGCGGCTGGTACGACCGCGCCGTGTTCACGCTGAGCAGCGGCGAGGCGCTGCGGCTGTACGACCTGCGCTTTCCGCTGGCCGGCCAGGATGGCCTGGTGCCGCAGGCCGAACAGGCCGGCATCGACCCGTCGTGGGCCTACGGCATCCTGCGCGCGGAAAGCGCGTGGATGACCGACGCCCGCTCCGGCGCCGACGCCCGCGGCCTGATGCAACTGCTGCCCGCCACCGCCGCCCTGGTGGCACGGCGCAACGGCATGGCCTGGGGCGGCGGCGACACGCTGTACGACCCCAAGGTCAACATCGCGCTGGGCACGCGCTACCTGGCCCAGTTGGCCGCGCGCTACGACGGCTCGCCGTGGCTGGCCAGCGCCGCCTACAACGCCGGCCCCAACCGCGTGGACCAGTGGCTGGGTGCGCGCGGCACGCTGGCGCCGGACCTGTTCATCGCCACCATCCCGTTCAAGGAAACCCGCGAATACGTGGCCCGCGTGATGGCCTTCAGCGTCATCTACGACTGGCGCCTGCACGACCACGTCACGCCGCTGGACACCCGCCTCAACCCCATCGGCCAGCCGTATGGATGGCCAAACGCAAGCGCACCGCGCCAGGCCGTGAGCTGCCCGGCCGACGAGGTCGCGGCACCGGCCGCCCGTTGACACCCGCCGCGCATGGCAGAATCGCGGCATGCATATCTATCTCGTCGGCGGCGCCGTCCGCGATGCGCTGCTGGGCCGGCCGGTGGTGGACCACGACCACGTGGTGGTGGGCGCCACGCCCGATGACCTGCTTGCCCTCGGCTACCGGCCGGTGGGCAAGGACTTTCCCGTGTTCCTGCACCCGCACACGGGCGAGGAATACGCACTGGCGCGCACCGAGCGCAAGACCGGGCGCGGCTACCACGGCTTTGCCATCCACGCCGACGCGTCGGTGACGCTGGAGCAGGACCTGGCGCGCCGCGACCTCACCATCAACGCCATCGCCCGCGACGAGCACGGCACGCTCACCGATCCGTTCCACGGCGCGCGCGACATTGAAGCGCGCGTGCTGCGCCACGTCTCGCCCGCCTTCGTGGAGGACCCGGTGCGCGTGCTACGCGTGGCCCGCTTCGCCGCCCGCTTCGCGCCGCTGGGCTTCACCGTCGCCGACGAGACCATGACCCTGATGCGGCAGATGGTGCGCGACGGCGAGGTGGATCACCTGGTGCCCGAGCGCGTCTGGGCCGAGACACGCAAGGCGCTGACCGAGCCACGCCCCTCGGCCTTCCTGCGCGTATTGCGCGAGGCCGGCGCGCTGCGTGTGCTGTTTCCCGAGGTGGACGCGCTGTACGGCGTGCCGCAACGCGCCGAGTTCCACCCGGAGATCGACACCGGCGATCACGTGGAGCGCGTGGTGGACATGGCCGCCACGCTGGCCCCCGGCGACGACCTGGTCGGTTTCTGCGCGCTCACCCACGACCTCGGCAAGGCGCTCACGCCCACCGATGTGCTGCCGCGCCACATCGGCCACGAACAACACGGCGTGGCCCCGCTGCGCCAGCTGGCCGCCCGACTGAAAGTGCCCGCCGAACATGCCGCGCTGGCCGAGCTGGTCTGCCGCGAACACCTCAACGCGCACCGCGCGCTGGAGCTCAGGCCCGCCACCGTGCTGAAACTGCTGACCGCCCTGGACGCACTGCGCCGTCCCGCGCGACTGGACACGTTCCTGCTCGCCTGCGAGGCGGACAAGCGCGGCCGCCTGCACCACGAGCACGACACCTATCCCCAGGCCGACCACCTGCGCGCCGCCCGCACCGCCGCCGCCGCCATCGACGCGGCCCCCTTCGTCGCCCAAGGCCTCACCGGCCCCGCCATCGGCCAGGCCATGCACACCGCCCGCCTCAAGGCCATCGCCGCCCTGTAGCCGCTTGCCCTCTTTTGTGGGAGCGACTTCAGTCGCGATGCTCTTGCTTTCGCTTTTTTGTAGGAGCGCACCTTGTGCGCGATGCTTTTGCTTTTGAAAAGCCAAGGCAAAAGCTTTCGCACTCCTTGCGGAGCGCGAGCCACTTTCTCTTGGGTGGCCTAAGAGTAAGCCCTGTCCTGATATTTCAGGGGGAGAAGGGCTGATAACTGGGAAATACAGGGCAACAGAGGGCGATAGCGGGAAGTCGAAATGAAAGAGGCTTTCACTGCGTGAAAGCGGCTCCGCCGGGACTTCAGGGGGCGTCGGCGTCGAAGAGCGGGCGCTGGCGGGATGCGATCTCGATGGCGCCGGCGCGGCGGATGATCGCGTAGATCGTGGTGGCATGAAGGCCGTACTGCTGCGCGAGGGCGTCGATGTCCCTGCCAGCAGCGGCGGCCGTCGCGATGGCCTGGTCGCGCTCGCTGATGCGTTGGGCGGTCCAGATGGGGAGGTAGAACTGCTGACCGGCGTAGGCGTCGCACAATCGGCGGACGATGAGCGTGCCGAGTGTCTGGGCCTTCTCGCCAGCGACGCCCTGCTCGACCAGAGCGTCGCTGACGATCTCCGACCAGTCGCGGATGAGCTCGGGGATGCGGTCAGCTGGCTTGGACATCAGTGCGCCACACCCAGGCGATCGAGCCACTGTTTCAGGTGTTCGATGAGCTTGCCGGCGACGGAGCGCGGCAGCAGGTTGGGATCGTCCCAGCCCACTTTGTGGGGGTGGTAGACCGACGACTGGCTGCGGACGTAGGCGCGCAGCGCCTTGTCGCTGCCGTCGTGGGCACCACCGGCTTGCGCCAGGCGGGTCCACAAGTGGCGCATCAGTGCGGCCTGGGAGCCCTTGCGGTAGGTCGGCCGGCGGTGGCTGGCATGGCGAGGGTCTTTCCAGCCGCACGCCGCCAGATGCACGAGCACGGCTTCGCGTCCGGCGGCGTCGAGATCCTTCGCGGACCGCACGCGGGCGACGGTCCACAGCATGTCGCGGTAGGTGGATTCATCCATGCCGAGCTGCTGGGCGGCGATGTGGATCATTGCCAGGTGGTTATTCCGGCCAGGCACCGGCTTGCGCGCAGTCGTCATGGCACGACTCCATCGGCGCCGACGATCCAGATCGTGACGCACGGGACCAGGTTGATGCAGAGGCGCTGGTTGATCGGCGACCAGTGCGCGCCGATCCAGCAGCTGCCCCAGCGGAAGAGGATGCCAGCCTTCATCGCCTTGCCAACCTCCTGAAGGGCACTGGTCGCCCTCGATTGTCGGCATTGGGCGTGTCGTGCTGCTCCAGCGCCGGGGCGGTGGGTGGCTCGAATGCCAGCGGCATCACACCGATCTCGTCGGCGAGACGCCTTGCGTCGATCTCGACCTTCACCGATTGCACGTAGGTGCTCGCAACTGAGCTGATCGTCTTGGCGCGCTCGATAGTCTGCGCCATCTTTTCGGCATCGGCACCCTGCTCGGACAGGTCTTCCAGTGCTTGCACAAGGAAGTCGCGCACGTCGCTCATCTTGTTTTTCGTCATTGCGTCTGCTCCTTGGAGAGCCTGTTGATCTTGCGATTGAGGGCGCTCTTGAGCTGGATCAGCTGAGCGACCTCCTTCGGATAGTTGTTGTGGAAGGAGTTGCGTCGCATGTTCTCGGCGCGCGTGATCAGCTCCAGGTTGTCGAGCGCGATATGGGTCTTGTTGCGATCGCGGAAGGCGAGGCAATGTCCGGCCGCTACCGGTCCGTTCGCCTCCTGCCAGATCAGGATGTGCACGCCCACCCAGCGCCGCGCCCGCACGATCGCTGGATCGTCGGTGACCTTGCGCTCTAAGTAGCCTTCCTTGCTCAAGCGCTCGGTGCCGATCGGCACGTAGTTGTGCTTGGCCGCGCCGGACATCTCGCCCTTCTTGAATTGCGTCGACGCCATGCGGCCCGGCGCCCACCCCGGCCGGCGCAGCCCCTTGTTCGCAGGCACCGAGCCCTTCTTGAACTGTGTGGCGACCATCCGTGGATCGGTGCGACCACGCTGGATGCGGCCAGCCTTGTCGCTCTCCATGTACGCATCGCTTTTCTTCAGTCCGAGGCGCGCGGCATGCCGATACACCTGGTCAAGCTGCAAGCCCAGGTCACGGGCGATGACGTCCGTCGATTCGTTGGGGTAGCGCGCATGCAACACGGCATTTTCGGCGTCGGTCCACTGATGATTCGTACCGAACGCCAGGCCCAATACCTCTGCCCGGTCCACCACCGATTTCTTGCCACGCACCAGGAACGTCGCGATGTACGAGATCGGCCGACCGTTGCCATGCAGCGTCCGAAGCACGGTGTCGTCACGACGAGTCCAGGGCCGGCGCGCGCTCATGCCGGTTCACGCCCCAGAGCGCGCTGGCCGGAGCCATTGACGCCACGGTGCAGCTTTGCCGCCTTGCCGGCCAGGTGCCCGGCCCAGCTGATGCCGTGGGCGCGCATCATGGCCTGCGCCTGGCGCAGCGCGGCGGCGGCTTCGTTCGGGTTGGACGACGCGGCCAGCCGGGGGCAGGCTTTCACTTTGCGGAGGATCGCATCGCGGTTCATAGGCTCACTCCTCGACGCGCGAACGTTCGCGCGTCTGTTCAGGTTCAGGGATGGACCAGAGGAATCGGCGGCGACGGTCGCCCGTGGGGAACGGTGCGCGCGTGACGCGGCCGGCGAGGTGCAGGTTCGTCAGGTGTGCGCAGGTCAGATGCACGTCCCAGCCCAGCTCGGCCGCCACTTCGCCGGTGGTGGCCGGGCCATCCTGCAGCACCGCGAGTACCTGACCGACCTTTGTCATGACGCGGAGGCCTCGGTCAGCTTTCGGGCTGTCTTGAGCGCGGTTTGCCACGCCGGGATTTCCGCGCCCTTGCGATCCAGCAGGCGGAGCAGAGCGCGGTCGCCGGTGGCCTCGATGCGGCCACCGTGGCGCAGGACTTTCAGCACCTGGTCGGTGCGGGTAAGCGTGGGGTGCGTCATGACCGTGCCTCCGCCACGTCGTCGTCGTTGATCAGCGCGTTGATCAGCTTGTCGAGCTCGCTGTCGGCGGCCTTGATCACGACGGCGTCCACGTCGTCGGCCACACGCACGCCCAGGCGCTTGAGGTCGGCCACGGTGAGATTGGCCAGCGCGGCGCGTAC
>Ga0222423_1000175_pt1 | contig 57369 bp, 51 predicted proteins | sample 3A0metagenome_FD_182472 | JGI IMG/M metagenome (GOLD analysis project Ga0222423, IMG submission 182472) | Enriched microbial communities from leaf-cutter ant dump, University of Wisconsin, Madison, United States - 3A0 (version 2) | ecosystem: Environmental > Terrestrial > Nest > Insects nest >...
ATGAAGGGCGGGGCGAGCTGGATGGTGTCGCCGCCGTAGCGCACGTAGAAGCCCTTGTCCCAGCACTTCATCGCGATCTCGTACGGCCGCTTGGCGGGCTCGCCCGGCAGCGATGCGATGGTGAAGCCCGCAGCCAGGCCGTAGTTGCGGATGTCGGCCACGTGGCGGGCAGACCGAAGGCCGTGCACGGCCTTCTCGAAGTGGGGCGACAGTGCTTTCACGCGCGCGGGCATGTCTTCCTTCTGCAGGATGTCGAGCACCGCGTTGCCCGCCGCGCAGGCCACGGGGTGGGCCGAGTAGGTGTAGCCGTGCGCGAACTCCAGCATGTAGTCGGGGCCGCCCGCGGCCATGAAGGTGTCGTAGATCTCCTTGCTCGCCACGCAGCCGCCCAGGGGCTGGGCGCCGTTGGTCACCTGCTTGGCGAAGTTCATGATGTCCGGCACCACGCCGAAGGCATCGGCGCCCGTCCATGCGCCGCAGCGGCCGAAGGCAGTGATCACCTCGTCGAAGATCAGCAGGATGTTGTTCTGCGTGCAGATTTCGCGCAGGCGCGCAAGGTACCCGGCGGGCGGGATCACCACGCCCGCCGAGCCCGAGAACGGCTCCACGATCACGGCGGCGATGTTCGATGCGTCGTGCAAGGCGATCACGTCCAGCAGCTTGTCGGCCAGCGCCCGGCCGTCGGTGTCCGGCATGCCCTTGTGGAACGAGCCCATGGGCGGCTGCGTGTGCGGGATGTGGTCCGCCTCCACGCCCTGGCCGAAGACCTTGCGGTTGCCCACCATGCCGCCCACCGAGATGCCGCCGAAATTCACGCCGTGGTAGCCCTTCTCGCGGCCGATCAGGCGCGTCTTGGTGCCCTGGCCCTTGGCGCGCCAGTAGGCGCGCGCCATCTTGAGCGAGGTGTCGGCCGCCTCGGAGCCCGAGCCGGTGAAGAACACGTAGTCCAGCCCGGCGGGCGTGAGTTCCTTGATCTTGTTGGCCAGCGCGAACGAGGCCGGGTGGCCGAACTGGAACGCAGGCGCGTAGTCCAGCGTGGCGGCGGCCTTGCCGATCGCCTCGGCCACGTCCTTGCGGCCATGGCCCAGGCCCGAGCACCACAGGCCCGAGAGGCCGTCGAAGATCTTGCGGCCGTCCGCATCGGTGTAGTAGGCGCCCTGACCGCCCACGATCATGCGCGGCTTGGCCTTGAAGCTGCGGTTGGCGGTGAAGGGCATCCAGTGCGCGTCGAGCCAGGCGGCGTCGGTGCGGGGGGCGGCGGTGGCTTCGTCGATCACGGCAAAAGACATGGCGGTCTCCAAGTAAGGAATGGACGGATTGTTGAGCCCGGCCATAATCTCTTGAAGCAACAAATATCCACGTTCACTTGCCAATTCATGCAAGTAAAAAACGCCTCCCGCCAGCGCGCCGTGCTGGGCCAGCTCAGCGACATGGACCTGCGCCTGCTGCAGGTCTTCAAGGCCGTGGTCGAGTGCGGCGGCATGGCGGCAGCCGAGCTGGAGCTGAACATCGGCACCAGCACCGTGAGCCGCCACGTGAAGGATCTGGAGACGCGCCTGGGTCTCACCCTGTGCCGGCGCGGGCGCGCGGGCTTCGCCCTCACGCCCGAGGGCCAGCGCGTATACGAGGAGACGCTGCGCCTGCTCGCTTCGGTGCGGGGCTTTCTGGGCAGCATCGACGACATTCACGCCCGCATGGGCGGGCAGCTCGCCGTGGCCGTATTCGACAAGACGGCCAGCAACCCGCAATCGCGCATCCACCAGGCCATCAATGCCTTTGCCGAAAAGGCGCCCGATGTGCAGCTACAGCTGCACGTGGGGAGCATCAACGCCATCGAACGCGGTGTGATCGACGGCAGCTACCAGGTGGGCATCATCCCCGCGCACCGCAGCTCGCAAAGCCTGGTCTATGCGGATCTGTTCGGCGAAACCATGCTGCTGTACTGCGGTGCGGGCCACCCTTTGTTCGGCGCGGCGCACGCGGCGCTCGATTGGAATGCGCTGCGGCGCTACCCGTTCGCCGGCCTGGGTTACCACTCCCCGAACATGGAACTGAGCCACCAGGCGCAGCTCACGCGCAGCGCCACCGGCTTCGACCAGGAGTCGATCGCCACTCTGCTGCTGTCGGGACACTTCCTGGGCTTTCTGCCCGACCACTACGCCAGCAGCTTCGAGAGCCAGGGCCGGCTGCAGGCGGTGCAGCCTGATCTTTTCCACTACCGCTGCCAGTTTGTCAGCCTGGTGCGGCGCTCGCCCCAGCCCACACGGGCCACACAGCTGTTCCACGAATGCCTGGTACAAGCACATGCGGAATTTTTATCAAAAACAGCGTGAAACGCTTTGTACACAAGCGTATAAAGCTATCAAATAGAAAGTAGATTCAACCGACGCCGCACTTTGCCGATAACATGGGCACCATGACCTCCATTGCCGCCATCGCCCAGTCCGGCCTGCAGGCCGCGCAACTGCGCCTGGACAGCAGCGCGCACAACGTGGCCAACCTCGATACCCCGGGCTTCAGGCGCCAGACCGTAGAGCTGCAGACCGCTCCTGACCTGGGCGGGGTACAGGCGCGCATCGGGCAAGCACAGCAGCCGGGCGTGCCGCTGGAGGGCGAAGCCGTCGAGCAGATGGCTGCAACCTATGCCTTCAAGGCCAGCGTACTGGTGCTGCGCACGGCCGACGAAATGGCTGGCGCGCTGCTGGACGTGCGCGCTTGAAGAAATAGCGACACCCCCCTGTGGCCCTGCGGGCCATCCCCCCGCTCTCGCATTGCTGCGCAATACGGGCAGGGGGACGCAGCCTTCGCTACGGGGCGGCCCTTACTCGGCTGCCCACGCTTGGAGCGCGCCGGTTGCATAGGCCGCGAGTAGCGCGCGGCGCTATGAATAACTGAAGCCCCTTCGAGGGTGCGGCCTTCGTTTCGCTGCGTTACGCCATAGTCATGAGCTGGGCGTTGCCCCCGGCCGCGGCAGTGTTGGTGCTGATCGACTGCTCGTGCAGCAGCGCCGCCAAGTCGTAGCCGTGGCCGGCGCGCAGTTCGTCGCTGCTGCGGCTTTCCACACGCACGATGGCGCCTGTGCGCGCCGCCACCACGCCTGCCGCCTGCAGCAAAGCATCGCCATCACCCTCGAACAGCAGCGCGGCCATGGGCACCGCGCCGCTGCCCAGGTCCGCCATCTCCTGGGCGTGCAGCCAGGCCACACCGGCGTCTGCTGCTGCGGCGCGCAGCGCCTGCCAGGCATCGGCGCATTCCTGGCCGCCGGCGGGCAGCACCACGTGGCAGGGGTTGCCGCAAGCCAGCGCCGCCGCCAGTTGATGCACCAGGCCCAGGGCCGTGCGCGGCAGGGCCCACACGGGACCGCGCGGCAGCAGGCGGTAGCGGTTGGCTTCGCCGGTGGGGCCGGGCAGCTGCAGATGGGCACCCAGGCGCGTGGCGGCCAGCGCCTGATCCACGGCGGCGTGCGCCTGATCCTGTTGGCCAGCGGGCAAGGGCAGGGCGCGCAGCTGCTGCAGCAGGGCCTGCACCGGCCGGGGCAGCGGCGGCGCATCGGCACCGGCCAGCGCGGCCAGCGCTGCGTTGGGCTGGCCGTGCACCAGGCGGTGCAGGTACAGCGGGCCGCCGGCCTTGGGGCCGGTGCCCGACAGGCCCATGCCTCCGAAGGGCTGCACGCCCACCACGGCGCCGATGACGTTGCGGTTGACGTAGATGTTGCCGGCGTGCACGCGCTCGCTCAGGTGCGCAATGGTTTCGTCGATGCGGCTGTGCACGCCAAAGGTCAGGCCGTAGCCGGTGGCGTTGATCGCGTCGATCAGTTCCTCCAGTTGCTCGCGCTTGAAGCGGACTACATGCAAAACAGGGCCGAAAACCTCACTGGTCAAGCGCGATACGCTATCAATTTCAATAATCGCCGGTGCCACGAAGTGGCCGTTCAGCGGCGCGTCGCCGCCGCGCTGCACGCGCGTGACCTTCTGGCCGGCGCCTGCCATGCGTTCGATGTGCGCCTCGATCTGCGCGCGCGCGGCCTCGTCGATGACCGGGCCCACGTCGGTGCACAACCGGTCGGGGTTGCCCATGCTCCATTCCTGCAGGGCGTGGCGCAGCATGGTGAGCTGGCGCTCGGCCACATCCTCCTGCAGGCACAGCAGGCGCAGGGCCGAGCAGCGCTGCCCTGCCGAGTCGAAGGCCGATGCCAGCACGTCGGCCACCACCTGCTCGGCCAGCGCCGAGGAGTCGACGATCATCGCGTTCTGCCCGCCAGTCTCGGCGATCAGCGGTATCGCCTGGCCGCTGGGCGAAAGGCGCCCTGCCAGCTGGTGCGCGATGATGCGGGCCACCTCGGTGGAGCCGGTGAACATCACCCCCGCCACCTGGGGGTGCGCCACCAGCGCCGCGCCTACGCTCTCGCCCTGGCCGGGCACGAGCTGCAGTGCCGCCGGCGGCACGCCAGCCTCGTGCAGCAGGGCCACGGCGGCAGCTGCGATCAGCGGCGTCTGCTCGGCCGGCTTGGCCAGCACGGCGTTGCCGGCGGCCAGGGCCGCAGCCACCTGGCCCACGAAGATGGCCAGCGGAAAGTTCCATGGACTGATGGCCAGCACCACGCCCAGCGGGCGCTGCGCGGCGTTGTCGAAGTCGGCCGCCACCTGGGCGCCGTAGTAGCGCAGAAAATCCACCGCCTCGCGGATCTCGCCAACGGCGTTGGCGAGAGTCTTGCCGGCCTCGCGCTGGATCAGGCCCATCAGGGGCTGGCTGCGCTGCTCCAGCAGATCGGCGGCGCGCGCGAGCACGTCGGCGCGCGCCGCTGGCGGCGTGCCGGCCCAGATGGGCGCCGCTTGTGCGGCCTGCGCGGCGGCGGCGCGGGCCTCGTCGGCCGTGGCCTCGCGCACCCAGCCGACGATGTCGGCGCGCTCGGCCGGGTTGGCCAGCGGCTGCCAGCCGGAGGCAGCGGCCGGGTCGGCAGGCAGTTCGGCGCACGCGGGCGCGGCCAGGTAGGTCTGGCGCGTGCTGTGCAAAAGCGCCGCGGCCAGCGAGGCGAGCTGCTGCTCGTTGGCCAGGTTCAGGCCTTGCGAATTGGCGCGCGACTGCGCTCCCTGGCTGGCGAACAGCGCCGTGGGCAGGGGAATGCGCGGGTGCGGCGCACCCAGGCGGCCCTCGGCGCTGGCGATCTGCACGGCTTCGGCCACGGGGTCGGTCACCAGTTCGGCCACGGGCACACTGGCGTCGCCAATACGGTTGACGAACGAGGTGTTGGCGCCGTTCTCCAGCAGGCGGCGCACCAGGTAGGCCAGCAGCGTCTCGTGGCTGCCCACCGGCGCGTAGATGCGGCAGGGGCGCGCCAGCTTGCCGTCGGCGGTGGGGCCGGTGACCTGCGCGTACAGCGGCTCGCCCATGCCGTGCAGGCACTGGAACTCGTACTGGCCGCTGTAGTAGCTGCCGCCTTCGGCCTGCGCCAGGTGGTAGATGCTGGCCAGGGTCTGCGCGTTGTGCGTGGCGAACTGCGGGTAGACGGCGTCGGGTGCCTGCAGGAGCTTCCTGGCGCAGGCCAGGTAGCTCACGTCGGTATAGGCCTTGCGCGTGTAGACCGGGTAGCCAGCCAGGCCGTCCAGCTGCGCACGCTTGATCTCGCTGTCCCAGTACGCGCCCTTGACCAGGCGCACCATCAGGCGGCGGCGACTGCGCCGCGCCAGGTCCACAAGATAGTCGATGACGTGCGGGCAGCGCTTCTGGTAGGCCTGCACGACGAAGCCGATGCCGCTCCAGCCCTTGAGGCTGGGCGCCGCGCACAGGGCTTCGAGCAGATCCAGCGAGATTTCCAGGCGGTCGGCCTCCTCGGCGTCGATGTTCATGCCGATGTCGTACTGCTTGGCCAGCTCGGCCAGGTGCAGCACGCGCGGCAGCAGCTCGGCCATCACGCGCTCGTATTGCGCGCGCGAGTAGCGCGGGTGCAGGGCCGACAGCTTGATCGAGATGCCCGGCCCCTCGAAGATACCGCGCCCGCTGGAGGCCGCGCCGATGGCGTGGATGGCCTGCTCGTAATCGCGCAGATAGCGCTGCGCGTCCTGCTCGGTGGCGGCGGCTTCGCCCAGCATGTCGTAGCTGTAGCGAAAGCCCTGGGCCTCGTACTTGCGGCTGTTGGCCAGCGCCTCGGCGATGTGCTGGCCAGTGACGAACTGCTCGCCCATCAGCTTCATTGCACGGTGCACGCCCTGGCGGATCAGCGGCTCGCCGCCCTTGCCGATGACGCGCGTGAGCGCCGACGACAGGCTTTTCTCGCTGTTGGTGGACGTGAGCTTGCCCGTCAGCACCAGGCCCCAGGCGGCGGCGTTGACGAACAGCGACGGCGAGCGACCGACGTGAGACTTCCAGTCGCCCCGGCTGATCTTGTCGCGGATCAATACGTCGCGCGTAGCCTTGTCGGGAATGCGCAAGAGCGCCTCGGCCAGGCACATCAGCGCCACGCCTTCCTGGCTGGAGAGCGAGAACTCCTGCACCAGCGCGGCCACGCCGCTGGCCACGGGCGCTTCGCGCAGGCCCTGCACCAAGCGCGTAGCCAGCTCGCACACCTTGGCGGCCTGAGCATCATCTGGCGTGCGCGCCAACGGCAGCAGCACCGGCAGGCATTCGGTTTCGGGCCGATGCCAGGCAGCAGTGATGGCGGCGCGCAGCGGCGTTTGCGGCAGGATGGATTGGGCGAACTCCAGAAAAGGTTGCACCTCTGTGCTCGGCACGGGTTGCACCACTTCAATGCTGGCGCCCGCATCCGCCTGACCCGAACCTGCCAGGACGATGCTGGTGGCTCCACGCTCCAGCGCATCGACGTACTGCACCACGGCCTGCTTGACCAGCCAGTGCGGGGTGCGCCCCAGTTGCTGGGCGCTGGCGCGGATGCGCTCGCGCAAGCTGTCGTCGACCTTGATGCCTATGGTGGTGGTCATGATGAACCTATCGTGGAATGGACTGGGGATGGAGCAGAAGCAGGATGGAATGTGGCACCGTGGGAATCAAAGGTTTGTACGGGTTAACCCTTGTATTAATTCTTCTATTCCTCCATTCAAAACACAGATGGCCCAGACTCCAGGTTCCGCCCGCACAACGGCCCGCTGGCGCTGCGCGGACATGGCGGCTTACCATCGCGCCATCAGGCCATAACACGCTGCTCCCGCCATGTACATCCCGGAACACTTCGCCGAAACCCGTCCGAGCGAGCTGCACCGCATCATCCGCGCCCATCCCCTGGGCATGCTGTGCACCGCCGGCCCGCAGGGGCTGGACGCCAACCACCTGCCGTTTCTGCTGGAGGCCGACAGCGGCGCGCACGGCAGGCTCGTCGGCCACGTGGCGCGCGCCAATCCACTGTGGCAGAGCGTGCCGTCCGGCAGCGAGGTGCTGGTGGTGTTTCGCGGCGCCGAAGGCTATGTCTCACCCAACTGGTATCCCAGCAAGCACGCCACGCACCGTGCCGTGCCCACCTGGAACTATGAGGTGGTGCACGCGCACGGCGTGCTGACCGTGCACGACGACATAAAGCATGTGCGCTCCGTGGTCGCACGCCTGACGCATGCCCACGAAGCCGGGGAACCCCGGCCCTGGAAGATGGGCGACGCGCCGCCGGACTTCCTGGCCGACATGCTGCACGCCATCGTCGGTATCGAGGTGCGCATCACCCGGCTCGAAGGCAAGCGCAAGCTCAGCCAGAACCGACCCGCCACAGACCGGACGGGCGTCGTGGACGCGCTGGGCCAGCGCGGCCGCGGCGCACTGGCCCAGGCCGTGCGCCAGGCCGACCCGGATCGCACGGAGTAGGGGGCACCCGCGCAAACGGCGCCCGCCACCAGCATGCACGCCCCGCGCAAGGCCTTGCCCGCCATCGCCACCGATCGATGCACGGGTTGCGGCTGGTGCGTGGCCGCCTGTCCGCCGCTGGTGCTGTCGCTGCAGGCGCCTGGCGAGAGCCGCTGGGGCAAAAAGCACGCGGTGCTGGACGATGCGCCAGGCTGCACCGGCTGCGCGCTGTGCGCGCTGCGCTGCCCATTCGGCGCCATCCGCATGGTGCGCACGCCCAGCAGCGGCCAGGCATGACACCGGACAAAGCCGCCCGATCGCGCTACACTGGCGCCACCATGCGTTGCCAGCACCACGCCACCACCTCGCACCAGGCCTGCCCAGGCCCGGTTGCCGTGGCGCTCTGCGCACGAATGATTACCACCATGAGCACCGCGGCTGCCTAGCACGCGTGCAGGTGGCCGCACCGGCGGCCACCTGGTGTTTCTGCTTCACGACAAGACCCAGCCCCGGCCACCGGGTCATCCGCCGTCCTTGTCTGAAGAAAGAAACCGATGTATTCCGACCCCCAACTGGCCAGCCCCGCTCCCGTCCTTGCCCCTGCTGCGGCGCCCGCGCCCTGGCTGCTGCGCCTGATTCCCGGCCAGGCGCTGTGCGAGGCCAGCGTGCTGCGCCAGCTTGCCCGCGCGGGCTTGGCAGTGCGCCGACGCCACTGGGCCGCGGCCACGGCGTCCGACGGCGCCCCCGAGCTGGTGCTGCAGCTGTGCGCCACGACCGAGGCCCAGGCGAGGCACGCGGCGCAACAGCTGCGCCTGCGCACCGGAGCGCGCGTACTGTGCAAACCGGCGTCGGATTGACAGCAACGCGGCGGCGCCCGCACACGGCACAATGCGCACCCGCACTGCGCGCTTTAATCATGAACCCGCTTACCATCCGCCCCGCCACCGCCCAGGACACCGACGTCATCCTGCACTTCGTGCGCGAACTGGCGATCTATGAAAAAGCCGAGCACGAGGTGCTGGCCACCCCCGCGCATGTGCAGCGCACGCTGTTCTGCGCCGATCCCAAGGTGTTTGGCCTGATCTGCGAGCAGGGCGGCGTGGCCCTTGGCTTTGCTGTGTACTTCTTCAACTATTCCACTTGGCAGGGGCGCCACGGGCTGTACCTGGAAGATCTGTACGTCTCGCGCGAACATCGCGGCAGGGGCGCAGGCATGGCGCTGCTCAAGCACCTGGCGCGAATCGCCGTAGACCATGACTGCGGCCGCTTCGAGTGGAGCGTACTGGACTGGAACACACCCTCGATCGCCTTCTACGACAGCGTGGGCGCCAAGCCGCAAAGCGAATGGATCCGCTACCGCCTGAGCGGCGCCGAGCTGCAGGCGCTGGCCAGCGCATAAGCCCATGCGATCGCCCATCGCCATCGTCGACGTGGACCGCCCCGACAGCTGGACACGCTACCGCGCCGGCCTGTGCGCCACCTGCGCAGCCAACTGCTGCACCATGCCGCTGGAAGTGCGCCTGTCCGACCTGGTACGCCTGGGTTGGGTTGACGCCTTCGAGGCCGAGCACGAAGACATCCGCCGTATTGCCAAACGCCTGCAAAAAGCGCGGCTGATCGACCACTTCAGCCACAAGCACGAACTGTTCACCCTGGCGCGACGCGCCAGCGGCGACTGCCAGCTGCTGGACGCCGCCACGCGCCGCTGCACTGTTTACGAGCAGCGCCCCGACACCTGCCGCCAGCATCCGCAGACCAAGAGCCCGCGTCCGGGCTGGTGCGCGTACGGGCCGCAGGTGCTGGCGCAGCGCTGATCAGAACGCCGCCGGACGCCACTTGAGCAGGCGGCCTTCCAGGCGCGTGAGCGCAAAGTCCGCCACCAGCGCCACGGCCGCGAGCAGGATCATCGCCGCGAACACGCCGCTGGCGTTGAACGCACCCTGGGCGGTGGCGATGAGTAGCCCCATGCCCTGCTTGGCGCCGAGGAACTCGCCGACTACCGCGCCCACCAGGGCGAAGCCAAAGCTCACGTGCAGGCTGGCAAGAATCCACGACATGGCCGACGGAATCACCACCGCCATGGTCACCTGCCGGGGCGAGGCGCCGAGGATGCGCGCGTTGGCGATCAGGTACTTGTCGGCCTCGACCACGCCCTGGAAGGCGTTGCCGAAGACGACGAAGAACACCATTACCACCGCCAGCGCCACCTTGGACGCCATGCCCAGGCCGAGCGCGATCACGAACACCGAGCCGAGCACCACGCGCGGGATCGAATTGGCGATCTTGATGTAGATGCTGAACACGTCCGCGAGCAGCTTGTTGCGCCCCAGCAGAATGCCGAAGAAGATGCCGCCCGCGCCGCCGATCAGGAAGCCGATGACGGTCTCCTCCAGCGTCACGGCGATCTGCAGCCACAGCGGCCCCTGCGAGGTGCCGTCGCGCTGCCACTCGGCGATCTGCTCCCAGATCAGCGAGGGCTGCGAGTAGAAGAACGGGTCGATCCATTTGAGGCGCGCCAGCAGCTCCCAGCCGCCGAGCACGATGAACAGGAAAAGCAGGCGCAGCGAGATGATGACCCAGCGGCGCCGGCGCAGCGCCGCCTGCGCGCGCGCCGATTCGCGCGCCAGCGCCTCCTCGCTGAGCGAGGCGGGCACCGCGCCCGGCGAGGGAAGAACAGCGGTATTCATGGCAGCCCTCTCTCAATGAATGGCGACTTCTTCGCGCAGGTCGGCCCAGATGCGCTTGGACAGCTCGATGAACGCGGGCTCGTAGCGCACCTGCGCCATCACGCGCGGACGCGGCAGGTCGACCGGATAGACGGCCTTGAGCGTGGCCGGCCGCGCCGAGAGCACGAACACGCGGTCGGCCAGCGCGATCGCCTCCTCGATGTCATGCGTGACGAAGACCACCGAGCCGCCGCTGGCCGACCACAGGCCCAGCAACTCATCCTGCATCAGCGTGCGCGTCTGCATGTCCAGTGCCGAGAATGGCTCGTCCATGAGCAGGATTTCAGGATGGTTGATAAAGGTCTGCGCCAGCGCCACGCGCTTTCTCATGCCGCCCGAGAGCTGGTGCGGATAGTGGTGCTCGAAGCCCTTGAGGCCCACGCGTTCGATCCATTGCAGCGCCTCGTCGCGCGCCTTGGCCTGCGCTGTGCCGCGAAAGACCGGCCCGGCGGCCACGTTGTCGATCACGCTGCGCCAGGGAAAGACCGCATCCGCCTGAAAGACGAAGCCGATGCGCGGATCGATTCCGTCCACCTTCTGCCCCATTACCTCCACCTCGCCCACGGTGGGCCGCAACAGCCCGGTGATGAGGTTGAGCGTGGTCGACTTGCCGCAGCCCGTGGGCCCGACGATGGCGATGAACTCGCCGCGCGCCACGCTCATGCTGAAGTTGCGCAGCGTGACAGTAGCCGTACCGTCGCCCGAGATGAAGCGCAGCGAGACGTCGCGGAAATCGATCGCGGCGGAGCTGCCTGGCGGGTTCGTCGTCATGGCATCCATCTCACTTGGCCGCAGGCAGGTAGGCGTTGCTGTAGGTCTTGGACAAGTCGATATTCTTGGCCTTGACCTGGGGCTTGAAGGTAGAGAGCACCTTGAGCACCGTCTCGGGCCCGCCCTCGGGCATGCGGCCGTCGGTGGTGAACATCGACAGCGAGCTCTTGAGCGCGGTCACGTACAGCGCCTTGTCCTTGCCGTAGTAGTCGCGCGGCATGTGCTCGGCAATCTCCTCGGCGCTGTGGGTATGCAGGTAGTTCATGGTCTTGGCAAACGCGTGCGCGAGCTTGGTCGCCTGCTCCTTGTGCGATTCGGCCCAGGCGTTGGAGACGTACAGGCTGGACGCCGGATACAGCCCACCCAAAGCGGCGCGCGTGCCTTCCTCGGTGCGCATGTCCACGAGCACCTGCGCATCGCCGGTCTTGATCATCTGCGAGACAGTGGGCTCGGTCGTCATGCCTGCCTGGATGCGATCCTGCTGTATCGCGGCGATGAAGGTATTGCCCGCGCCCACGGGCAGCAGCGAGTAGTCCTTGGACTCCACGCCCTGGCGCAGCGCCAGATAGCGCGTGAGGAAGTCGGTGGACGAGCCCAGCCCGGTCACGCCCAGCGTCTTGCCTTTGGCCTCGGCCATGGTCTTGAACGTGGGCGCGGCCTTGGCCGAAACCAGCTCCACCTCGCCCGGCACCTTGCCGAAGACGACGATCGCCTCGACCTCCTTGCCCTTGGCCTGCAGGTCGATGGTGTGGTCGTAGAAACCCACCACGCCCTGCACCGCGCCGGCGATGAGCTGGTTCTCGGCATCGACGCCCGCGGGCTGCGACTGCAGCTCCACATCCAGGCCCTCGTCCTTGAAATAGCCCAGTGCCTCGGTGAGCTTGGCCGGCAGGTAGATGATCTTGTTGATGCCGCCCACCATGATGGTGACGGTGCCTGCGTCGGCCGCATGCGAAAGCGGTGCGCCAGCCAGGAACAGCGAGCCCAGCAGCGTGGCGAGCAGCGTGCGGCGGGAAGGGGTGCGCATGGGTTTCTCCTTGAAATGCGAATGGGGACACGGTGACTCTAGAAAGTGCACTCTTTCAACGCGCTTTCGCTGCATCGCAACATTCGTAGGTGAAAACCCTGGAATTTTCTTTTTTTATAAAAAATGGACTCTAGCCCTTTGTCATCAAGCGTCTGCAGCTATCAAAATGACGAACCCGAGACCCGTCCAATGAAACTGCTGCTGATCGAAGACAACCTGGAACTCGCGCACTGGCTGATGCAGCTGCTGCGCGAGCAGGCCTTCGTCGTCGACCATGTGGCCGACGGCGCCGCGGCCGACCAATTGCTGCGCCAGGGCCGCTACGACGTGGTGCTGCTCGACCTGAACCTGCCGCTGCTCTCGGGCAAGGGCGTGCTGCGGCGCATCCGCGAACGCCAGGACGCGGTGGCGGTGATCGTGCTCACGGCCGCTGCCTCGCTCGATCAGAAGGTGCAGTGCCTGGAGATCGGCGCGGACGACTACCTCGTCAAGCCCATCGAGGTGCGCGAACTCGTCGCCCGCATCCACGCGCTCATGCGCCGCCAGATGCCGGGCAAGGCCAACGTGCTGAACTGCGGCGACCTGCATTACGACCTGCGCACCCACCAGTTCGAATGCGCGGGCGCCGAAATCGCGCTGCCGCCGCGCGAGCGCACGCTGCTGGAGACGCTGATGCGCCACGCAGGCGAGGCCGTCTCGCGCCAGGCGCTGGTGCAGAGTCTCTTCGGCGTGGATGAGGACGCCAGCGCCGACGCCATCGACCTGTACGTGCACCGCCTGCGCAAGAAACTCACGGCCAGCCGCGCCACCATCGTCACGCTGCGCGGCGTCGGCTGGCTGCTGCGCGCGCGCGAAGGCTGAAAGCCGGCCATGAGCAGCCTGCGCCTGCGCCTGGCCCTGTGGCTGCTGCTGCCTCTGTCGCTCTTCGTGGCGGCGAGCAGCGCCCTGAGCTGGCGCAACGCCGCCGCCGTCGCCGACTACGTGCAGGACCACGACCTGCTCGCCTCGGCCAAGGTGCTCTCCGACCGCCTGATCTGGGAAGACAACGCGGTACAGGCCAGCGTGCCGCCCTCGGCGCTCAGCCTCTTCGCCTCGCCCGACCGCGACCGCGTCTACCTGAGCGTGAGCGGCGCCGACGGGCGCCTGCTCGCGGGCACGCCGGGCTTCCCCCTGCCCGCCAGGCGCCAGCCCACCGGGGCCGACCGGGCGCAGTGGTACGACACGCAGTGGCAGGGCGAGCGCCTGCGCGCCGTGCTCGTCACGCGGTCGATGTACGACGTGGACGGCGCGCGCGAGATCACCATCGCCGTCGGCAAGACCACCGGCAGCCGCGACCAGATGCTCGCGCGCCTGTGGCGGCCGACCCTGTGGTACCTGCTGGCCGCGCTGGCCCTGACGGTGCTGATCTCGGCGCTGGCGCTCACCGTCGAGCTGCGGCCGGTGATGCGGCTGTCGCGCCAGCTCAGGGCGCGCGACCCGCTGCACCTGGATCTGTTCGTGAACGCGGGCGCGCTGCACCGCGAGCTGCGCCCCGTGGCCGACACCATCAACCAGTCCACGCGCATGATCGCCGAACACTCGGCCGCCCAGCGGCGCTTCATCGCCGACGCGGCGCACCAGTTGCGCACCCCGTTGGCGCTGCAGTCCTCGCTGCTCGAATACGCACGTGCCAGCGCGCCCGAGAGCCGCAGCGCGCAAGACAGTGAGTTGTGGGAGCGGCTCGCCACCAGCAACCGGCGGCTCATCGCCGTAACCAACCAGCTCCTGCTGCTCGCGCAGGCCGAGCAGCGCGACGTGCAGGGCCGCCTCGCCCCCGTGGATCTGGCCGCCGCTGCGCTCGAAAGCGTCACGGCCCTCTCGCCGCTGGCCGATCAGCGGCACATCGACCTCGGGCTCGACGCGCCGCTCGCGCCCGGTGTGGCGATGGTTCTGGCCGAACCGGCACTGCTGCATGCGCTGATCCACAACCTGATCGACAACGCACTGCGCTACACGCCCGAAGGCGGCCACGTCACCGTCGGCGTGCACCAGGGTGGCGCCCCTGCAGACACAGTGCGGCTCACGGTGGTCGACAACGGCCCCGGCATCCCGGCGCAGGCGCGCGAGCGCGTCTTTGAGCGCTTCTACCGCATCGCCCCGCAGGCCAGCGAAGGCAGCGGCCTGGGCCTGGCCATCGTGCGCGAGGCCGCGCGGGCGTTCGGGGCAGAAGTGGCGCTGGATTCCAATGCCCATGCGGCGTCGGGGCTGCGGGTCACGGTTCGATTTGCCCAACTGCTGCGACATACCGCTGAGGGTACGCCTGCCCGGCCTGGTGCGCCCGGGCTGGGTTGACGCCTTCGAGTTCGGGCGCGAAGACATCTGCACCTGCTGGTGGGTGATGCCAAATCAACAACCCCTAATCGACCCAGCGCAAATGTTTCAATCCACGCCCACCATTACTGGCGGGCGATGCTGTAGGCGGCGCGGGCGTTGTCGGCGGCCCGCTCGTTTCAATCCACGCCCACCATTACTGGCGGGCGATGCACCCAAGCGTAACCAAGGCAATCCGACTTCTGTCGGTTTCAATCCACGCCCACCATTACTGGCGGGCGATGCTGTAGGCGGCGCGGGCGTTGTCGGCGGCCCGCTCGTTTCAATCCACGCCCACCATTACTGGCGGGCGATGCGGTGATCATTCGGGCCTCGCCGACACGCTGAACGGTTTCAATCCACGCCCACCATTACTGGCGGGCGATGCCCTTCATGGCGTTGTTCTCGGCCCCGCGCCACACGCCGTTTCAATCCACGCCCACCATTACTGGCGGGCGATGCATTGCTCCTTGCTCGGATGGCGGCGGCACAGTCAGTTTCAATCCACGCCCACCATTACTGGCGGGCGATGCATCCTCGAGGGCGGCGCCATTACTGCCGGCGACGTGTTTCAATCCACGCCCACCATTACTGGCGGGCGATGCGACCGCGACGGTGACGGTGCGCACGGGCTTGGGCGTGTTTCAATCCACGCCCACCATTACTGGCGGGCGATGCCGATCACCGACACGCACGCCGACACGCCCCAGGCAGTTTCAATCCACGCCCACCATTACTGGCGGGCGATGCCTGGAGCGCGGCAGCTGGACGTGGGGCTTTACCGTCGTTTCAATCCACGCCCACCATTACTGGCGGGCGATGCTTTGGCGCTGCGCACCTGGCCCGCCATGTCCTTGTTTCAATCCACGCCCACCATTACTGGCGGGCGATGCCCGCAGAGCACTTTATCTGCAGCGTTCGATGGGCAGTTTCAATCCACGCCCACCATTACTGGCGGGCGATGCTCGACCGCGCTGTTGACGCGGGCTTCGCGGGCGGCGTTTCAATCCACGCCCACCATTACTGGCGGGCGATGCCGAAGTACCGCTCTTTGACGGCGCGGGCCTGCTGGTTTCAATCCACGCCCACCATTACTGGCGGGCGATGCGTCAGTAGGGCTTATGGTGCAGGCGCCTTCGCGCGTTTCAATCCACGCCCACCATTACTGGCGGGCGATGCCCCCACCGACTTCACGCTGCAGAGCCTGTGGACGCAGTTTCAATCCACGCCCACCATTACTGGCGGGCGATGCCGGCGCGGCGCCCTCGATGGCGCCGGGGGCAAAGTGTTTCAATCCACGCCCACCATTACTGGCGGGCGATGCCGTTGCGCTGGCCCGCGACGTGGCCGCCCAGCAGGTTTCAATCCACGCCCACCATTACTGGCGGGCGATGCAGGTGATGGCGGAGAAGTCGGAGCCCAGGAAGTCGTTTCAATCCACGCCCACCATTACTGGCGGGCGATGCAGGGCTTCCGCAACAAAGACGGCATGAGCTCCGACGTTTCAATCCACGCCCACCATTACTGGCGGGCGATGCCTACGCGCGCCGAGAAATTCAGAGCAGCAATCCAGTTTCAATCCACGCCCACCATTACTGGCGGGCGATGCCAGGGCTGCGTGAGTGGTGACGGGCAGCGGGCGGTTTCAATCCACGCCCACCATTACTGGCGGGCGATGCCAAGTGGACAAGCAAGATGCATTCGAGCGCTGGCTTGTTTCAATCCACGCCCACCATTACTGGCGGGCGATGCCGATGCCGACAACGACCCGGACGCGTACACACACGTTTCAATCCACGCCCACCATTACTGGCGGGCGATGCATGTGGACATGCGCGAGACGAAGCCGCGAAAGAAGTTTCAATCCACGCCCACCATTACTGGCGGGCGATGCGTCGCTGGCTTCCTGCGAGACCTAAGGCACTCTGGTTTCAATCCACGCCCACCATTACTGGCGGGCGATGCCAGTCAGGACACGGCGTCCAAATTTCACGCCGCCCGTTTCAATCCACGCCCACCATTACTGGCGGGCGATGCCTTGTGGTGTCAGTCACTTCGGGGCTCCTTCCGTGTTTCAATCCACGCCCACCATTACTGGCGGGCGATGCTGAGCTTGGCGGTGCTGGTGATGCCCATGCGCTCGTTTCAATCCACGCCCACCATTACTGGCGGGCGATGCGCCCATAGCGCCCATAGATGGCCATGATGGCCTCGTTTCAATCCACGCCCACCATTACTGGCGGGCGATGCCCCAAGCCATCAGGCCCGCGATCTGGCCGGCATTGTTTCAATCCACGCCCACCATTACTGGCGGGCGATGCGCTTCATTCCCAACACATTGTTCGCACAGACATTTCTCCCCCTTCTGCGCGAACCTTCATGTTTGGGTCTTGTTTTTGCATGGAAATTGCACGGGAAAGTAAAAAAATCCAGGCAGGACAATGTGTTACGAAGCGCGCGAACCTTCTAGCGAAGAAGCCATCACTACAGGTTCGCGCCTGAAAGGTAGCATAAACCTTTCGCTCCACTCCGCTCAGAGCACCAGCGCTTCGTCAAAGTCAACAGCCTTGAAATGGCCGTGCTCCAGCACCTGCAGTCCGCGTGTGCCTGGCATGCGGTACAGCCTCAGGCAGTCAAGGGCGGGGTCGATTTCCGCCAGCAACCGCCGTTCCAGGGCCTCGAATTGCGCCAGGTCGATCTGGCACTCGAACACCGATTTCTGCACCCGCTGACCGGTGCTTTCGCACACCTTGGCCACGCGGCGCAAACGGCGGCGGCCTGCGGTGGTTTCGGTGTTCACGTCGTAGCACACGAGTACCAGCATGGCTATCTCCTTCTATTTCGGCACAAAAGGCACATAGGGTGCGGCATCGTCCCGCAATGCACGCGCCAATAACCGGGCCTGCACCAGCGGCACCAGCCCCAGGGGGATGGACTGCGCCAGCAACGGATGGGCGATTTCGTCCTTTTTGCGCTCCTGGAAGGCCACCACGACCGCCTTGCGCGCCTCGGGCTGCAGGGCCACGCCGCCGCCCTCGCGCACGTCAAAATCGCCGGCCTTGACCTGCCCCCGGTTGATAAGGGTCAGTGCCAGCCGGTCAGCCCAGGGGCGAAACTCTTCCATCAAATCCAGCGCCAAAGCCGCCCGGCCAGGGCGCAAGGCGTGCAGAAAACCGGCCTGCGGGTCCAGCCCGGCGGCTTCCAGGGCGCTGCGGCAGTCGTTCATCCACATGGCGTACAGGAATGACAGCAGGGCATTCAAGCGGTCGCGCGGCGGGCGGCGCGTGCGCCCATCCATGGCGAAAGCTTCGCGCTGCGGGGGCCGCACCAAGAAGTTGAGGCCGCTGAAATACTGGCGGGCCGCCTCGCCCTCCAGGCCGCGCAGGGCGTCCAGGTTCCCGGCCCCGGGCAGGGCGCGCAGTGTGGCCGCCAGGTCGTCCGCCAGGCGCGAGAGGGTGCGGGCTTCGTCCGGGGAAGAGGCTTCGCGCGCGCCACGCTGCAGCACCTGGCGGGTGTTCTTGACCTTGCCCGCCACGCAGGCGCGCGCCTGGTCGAGCGTGAATGCGGGATCGGCTAGGCGCTGGAACTGCGCCTGGCGCAGCAGCACGTTGCCGCTGGTGGCGCCTTCCAGCCGGGCCTTGAAACGCCCGTTATCGTCCAGCAGCACGAGGGCAATGCCCGCATCGGCCAGCCGGTGCATCAGCGGGGCCGAAAGGCCAACATGGCCAAAGCACACCACGGCGCTCAAATGGTGCAGCGGCACGCGCAGCCGGGTTTCGCGCTCCACCTCGACGCGCAGGGTGTCGTTGTCCAGGCGCAGCCAGGCACCGGCCAGGGTGACGTACAAGGTGTTGAGCAATTGCATGGCGTTTCCTGCGGCGTTTCTTTGCTAGGCATCCGGCTCGAACAGCGCGCGCCGCGCGGCCAGCAGCTGCTCGGGCGTGGCCTGGGGCTGGCAGCGCTCGGCCAGCGAGCAGCCCTTGCAGCGCCGCGCAGCCTCATCGCCGCGCAACGGCGGCGGCAGCCGGCCACTGGACAGCATCTGGCGCACGGCAGTGGCCACTTCGGCAACCTGTGCGCGCAGCGCGGCACCGATGGGCACGGTACGGCGGCGGCGCGAACTGGCGTAGTACAGCGCGCCCTCGGGCACGCAATGCCCCGTCATCGCCTCCAGGCACATGGCCTGGGCGGCGAGCTGCACGTCGTCACACGCGGCAATGTCCGCTGCCTTGTGGCGGCTGCCGTGCTTGTATTCGACCGGATAGGGTGTGCCATCGGGGGAGAACTCCACCACATCGGATTTGCCGATCAGCCCCAGCGCGTCATGCCACAGCGGCAAGGCCCGCTCCACGCGCACGCCTTTGGCAGTTTCCACGCCGGGCTGGTCGGTGCGGGCATGCATGGCCTGCCCGCGCAGGGTATGCAGGTTGTCGTCGAACACCTGTTCCAGATGGATGAGGCCGCACTGGCGCGGGCAATAGCACCAGTGCTGCAGGGCCGACAGGGGAACGGGCTCCGGTGCTTCCATGCGGTCAAGCCTTCTTGCCGCGCCGTGGCTTGGCGGGCAAATGCGGTAAATGCGCCGGGGGCTCGGCCTGCGGGGGCAGGTAGTTGCTGGCGGTCACGACCGGCTGGCCGGTCTGGTGTTCCAGTTGCTGGCGTGCCTGGCGGGCGATGCCCCCGCCCGCCTTGGCCGCCGTCTCGTTCTCGGCCATGCCGGTGGCGTTTTGGCGCTCGGCGATCTGGCGCGTGGAGAGTTCGGCCAGGGCAGTGAAAATGAGTTCCGCCTCGCTCATGTGGTCGCGCAGGTTGTGGCTGGTGAGGCCCTTGGCCTCCTTGTGCTCGGCCACGCTCAGGCCCGCCCATTCCTGGTGGATGAGGTTGGTGAGGATGGCGAACTCACGCCCTTTCTCGATGCCGTGCCCGCTCCAGTAGTCGGTGAGCTTGTTGCGCGTTTCCTGCCCGGTCATGCGCTGCTGGATCCATTTGTCGCTGCGGCCCTGCTGCTGCCAGGTCTGGCGCGCGCGATCCAGCGCCTGGGCCGGGTCGGCAATTTCCTGCATGCGCTCGTAGCCCACCTTGGCCAGCCACAGCTTGATGGGTTCGGCCTTGGGGCTGGGGATGGATTGGACGATGCGCAGCAGGCTTTCCGCCGTAGCGCAATCGGTCAGGCGCTGCTTGCCATCGGCTGCGGGTAATTTCAACTGTCGACAAAATGTCGACAGTTCAGCGCCATCCTCCGCTTTGACGCGCAGCTTCATCTTGAACCAGTAGTCACGGGCGTTTTCGCTATCGGTCAAGATTTGCACGATGTCGATCACCGAAAACCACCAGGTTTCCGTGCCCTCGTCGTACACGCGGCGAATGGACTGGCCATCGAACTGGGTGGGCAGGACTTGCATCATGTGCTCTTGGATAGCGCCCGCTACAGCATGCTGTAGCGGGGATTTCCGGTTTGTCACTCAAAAGCCGTTGATGATTTCCGGATCCAAGCCATCCAAGGAGCCTATGTCGATGCTGCCATCGGCGTTCACTGTCAACGAGCCATGCACCTTGGCCGAGGAATACTGCCCGGATTTGCAGTTGTGCTGCCACCAGACGACCTTCAGCACTTCCATACTGCCGTCCGGCCGGGCCGACGAAGCATCGTTTTCGAACATCCTGGGCAAGATGGCTTTGAGCACAAGGGCATCGGCATCGCCGAAGCCCGTTCGCTCGGCCAATTGCGGATTGATGCTACCAAAGGTGCAATAGATGCCGCTGTCCACGCGATGCTTCATACCCATGGTGTCTGAGCCGCGTTTCGTGCCATCTCCCTCACCGCTGACGCTTTTGGTGATTTGCGTACTGGTGATGGAAACAGGTTCCACGCTGAATGCCGATTGGATGGTGACCGGGCCACGGATGGGGATAGACACCCCGCCCGCATCACCGCCAGCAGCAAAAGCAAACACCTGACCAAAAGCCCGCACGTCGAACCACTTGGCACAAGCCAGCCTAGCGGTTTCGTCCTTGTTGGCGTTCTTCTTGAAGGCGTCCTTGCCCAAACCGTTGGCGGCGGATTCCGCGCGATTGCGCAGGCTGGCTTCGCCGTCCACCTTGCGGTCGTCTGACTGCACGAAGATGGCCTGACCAGACTCCAGCAGACGATCACGCAGCTTGCGCTTGAGGCACACATCGGTAATCTCGCCAAAGCCGCCGTAATCGGTGCGCGGGCGGTTGCCGTTCAGAGGGTCGCCATTGGGGTTGGCGCGTTTGACGCGCAGCACCACGGCGAAGTCGATTTTGTTTTGCAGTGCGCTCATACAGGTTCTCCAGAGGTAATAGGTTGGATGGCTTCGGATGTGCCTTCACGCTCTTCTTTTGGTGGCCGCAAGCCCTGACGTTGACAGTGGTAGCCAAGTAGAAATTCACCACTCAGTGGTGAGTCGGAAACAAAATCCTGGGGATCAAAGAGCGACACGATTTCATCAAGCAAGCTCTCTTTTTTATGAAGTGGCCCAGGGCGCGTAGCACGCAATCGGGAGATATAAGGTCGCAAGGACAGTTCTATGGTGCGCCACGTTGAAGCGGGGCGGTCTGCGAAACGCTGCATCAAGCGGGCTGCCGATGTATCCCTGGCCTTCTCGCCTGCGGCATAGAGCGCGAAGCTCTCAATGTCTTCCGCAACAGCCAATAAACGCCCAAACAAATAGTCGCGGCTGGCGCGCTCTTGCTCCAATGCCATCTGATACCCCCTCTCGTTGAAAAACCCTTTGAACAGCGCGCAGGCGATGCCTAGGCAGCGCTCCCATTCCCACGCCTCCATTCCGACCCGATTGGCCACACGGCGCACGACCGACCGGAGTAGATCCAGCGGCAGCGGAGCCCCATCGATAATGCAGGGCAGCAGCCGCTCTACGGTAGCCGCGCGCAATTTTTCGTCCAGGCGGCTGCCAAACGCGGCTTCGGCAATGTCGCGTGGTGCCGGGACACCGATGAATTGGCGTTCCTTGCTGTAGTTCTGCGGCCATGCAAACTGCCCATGCCACGCCTGAATACGCGCCAAGAATTCAGAACCCTTGAGTTCTCGGTAGAAGGTGATGGCCATGCGGCCCGGCGTCGCCGAATCGAGCCCCAGCACCACCACTTCATCCCTGGGCGCAAGCTGTACGGCGTAGCCTGCAATGGCCTTGCGCAACTGCAAGCTGAAAGCCTGGCCGGCATCGGCATGGCTATTGCCCAACTCCCAGTCTTGGGGTGCGCCACCAAACGCCGCAAACGTGGCCAACATGGGATCGGGAATCGGTTTGCCCGTTGGCTCCCAAGCTACAAACACCTGATCGCCATTGCGGTAGCCCTGCCGCTCAATCAGCCAACGCAAAGCGTTATGCGCTTTCTGGGTGGCGACGAAACCAACGCCCAAGGCTTCTTCATCACTGGTGAAGCGCCCCCTGTAGGTATAGCCCGAGCTGTCGTTGGTGGAAATCAACTTGGCCTTGTCACCGCCGTGGCGCAGCTTCGCCGGGTGCTGCACAGCCAGTGCCGTTTGCAGGCCGGTCGCCATGCACAAACCCGTTTTTTCCTGGCTGCGCTGGTAATGCATGATCCAAGAGGCCACCAGCGCCTCATCCGCCCATGGCGCTGAGTTGGCATCGTCGCCCACCTCCACGCGCCAGCGCACAAATGCATCGTCGGGCGATTGCTGCGGCGCCAAGACTTTGAAGATGGCAGGTGCGGTGGCCTTGTCTGCATTCCAAGTCTTGAGCAGCTTGCCGTCGTCACCCACAGGAAGGACGCTCGCCTGAATCAGATCGGCCACCATATGACCACCCTGCACATAGGCCAGGATGGCCTGCAGCTTGGTATGCGGATCGGCTGCGGCCCAACCCGACAGCGACTGCAGATAGTCCCGATAAGGCTCGGCAGGGTCTTTGGCGAAACCGACAGTCACCTCCCCGCCCCATTGGGTGAAGTCCTTGGCAAGGTATTGCAGCTTGTCGTGCAGCGGGTGGTTCACTGGTTTCTTGCCACTGCGCCCGCCGGACGCTTCGGTACAGGGAATCAAGGTCACGCCCTGAGCTTTCTCCAGCACGGCCGCACGTCTGAAGCAGCCAGCACCATCAAGCACGATTTCAATCTGTGCGTTCTGGGTGCTGTGGCAAATGGGCATCAGGGGTTCGGAGCCCTGCGGCTCCTTGCCCTTGCACGCATCGTAGGTGGCCAAGAGCTTGGGCAGCCAACTCATGCGGACACCCCCATCCCGCTGGCATCCGCATCCACGGATCGGAGGCCTTGATTCAGCCCGAAAGGTTTGACGCTCATGGTGCGGACAAGTCGGCGTTCGGTGCAGTCCTGCGGACGTGCGAATCGAATCAAGCCATTGGCCAGGGTTGGTCGCCAGAAACGGGCGTGCAGTTCTGTGCCACCCGTTTCATCCGGATAGTCAAAGCCATGGAACATCAAGCCAAAGGCCAGCTCTCCAGCATCATCCAGCTCACCAGCCCCAGAACCAAACTCGCAAGCCTGCACATAGCCTTGGCAGTCGCGCGTGCCCAGGAAAATATCCTGTCGCCCACCACGTTCGACCATGCGCTGAGCAATGGCGTGGTGCTTGGCCTCAATGCGGTCATCAATCAATTCGGGACGGTGCTCGTTCCACTCAAAATGCGCACGCACCTGGTACTGCACGTCAGCGAGGAAAGTGTAGATAGCCAGGCTGTTACCGCCGCCCAGATCCAGCGGTTTCACGCCCTTGGTCTGGGTGCGGATGCGCTTCATTACCCGCACTTCGTCGATCACCCAAATCAGCGTCGGCTTCCAGTAAATGGATTTGGCGATGCCTTTCAAGGCTTCGTAAGTGGGAACGTGGTACGAGCATTTTTCGCCACCCACCTTGCTCAAGGGATCGGTGAACAGAGCGTAGCGTCCAGACACTTGGAACTCAATGCTGCGTCGCGGCTTAGGCATACAAAACCTCCATGGGAGAAACAGGCTCAGCGGCCATACCAAACAGGTCGCTGTAATAGCGTTCATTCAAACAAAGGATGCGGCTATCCGGCTTGACCTCGTGCAAGGCTTGCGCCGCCATGAGTTTTTTGAGCACATGGGGAAACACATTCACGCTGTACTGCTGCGCCCGCCGCAGCAGCTCGATTTCCAACTCCACATCGTAGGCAGCGCATAGGCTGGCGATCAGTTCCTTGCCCTCAGGCCCAAAGGGAACGACGACTGCCTGCGTGGCTGAATCAATGGCATGGAAGGCCTTGGCCGCTGTCATGAACGACTGGCGAAAGAAAAGCGGGGGCGCGGACGCCTGCTGACGTACGTATTCATTCACGCTGCCTGTGTTGAGTGACAGCAGGTTGAGTAAAGTGTCTGCCTGCGCGGCATCGTCTGCGGTCAGTGCGTAACTCATCGCTCCAGCACGATCGAAAAAGTAATAGCGATAGTAGGCGTGCATTGCCGTCGGACTGAGTAAGTCATCATCGAACCTCTCAGGCTTTTGCCGGAACTCATCAAGCACCCGCAAGGCAGCATTGCACCCCTGCAGGATGTCAGGGAGCTTGTCCAGGTTTTCGACCTGCGGATTGACGATATGCACGCTGCCTGTAGCCCGCCGCCCATTGCGATTGCACCGGCCCGCTGCCTGTGCAATGGAATCGAGCCCGGCCATGAAACGGATGACGCTACCAAAGTCCACATCCACGCCCGCCTCGATCAATTGCGTACTCACGCACAGCGTCGGCAGGTCTTCATTCAAGCGTGCAATCAGTGCCGCCAAACGTGCTTTGCGGTGGGCCGGACACATATCGGTGCTCAGGTGAAAAACAGCATCTGGCGCCAGCACAGAAGCACACAGCTCAAAAATGCGCCGTGCCGATGCCTTGGTATTGACGATGACAAGGCAACTCCCGCTGCTTTGCATTTCGGCTGCGGCCAGTTCGGCCACCTCCTGATCGGCCCAGCCACCAGCTTTGCGCCGGTCGTTCACCGCAACGCGTTGGAGCGCCTTGAACAGTTGCCCAACATCTGGCATCAATTCGGGCTTTGATGCCAAGCGGATAGCGCCTTTGACTGGATCGACGCCATGCAGCAACGGTTGCGTGGCGGTGCATAACAGTACCGTGGTGCTGCATTGCTCAGCCAAGAAATTAATGGCGTTGTTGAACAGGTGGGCGCATTTCACGGGCAAGGTTTGCACCTCATCGAACACCAGCACGGCCCGGGAAAGCTGGTGCATACGACGCGCACCCCGCGTACCCGCGCCGAACAAGGCCTCCAACAATTGCACCATGGTGGTGTAGATGACGGGCGCGTCCCAGTTTTCGCACAGCACCTTTTCACGCCAGGTTTGCTGCTCGGGCGTGAGACTACCGTGGTGTTCCAGCACGACACGGCCTTGATCCTGCGGGGCATCTGCGGGCTCCAGCACGTCGCGCACCACCTTGGCATTCTGGTCGATGATGGAGGTGAAGGGGATGATGTAGATGATGCGATCCAAGCCGCGTTCCTTGGCATGGTGCAAGGCAAAGCGCAGGCTGGCCAGCGTTTTGCCGCCGCCCGTGGGCACGGTCAGGGTATAGATGCCAACAGGCCGGGCCCCGGCCTGTTGGCAATGCAGTGAAATGTCCTGACGCAAATGGTCTATGGGGCGGGTGGGAGGCAAGTGCGCCAAGTGGCGTTCCAGGCGTTCAATCAACACCGTCCAATTGGTATAGCGCCCGCCAGGACGAAAGCTGCGCTGGCGCCTCTTCTCGAAATCAGCCGTATCGATGCGGTCGGCATCGATCAGGCAACTGAAAAGAAACCGCACCAGCAAGCCCCATTGCTGCTGAATCGTCACCGGGCTGCCGTGCCCCTGGTTGCTGCGCCCGATCCATGTGAGCCGCTCCTGGAATTTAGATGTAAGGCGGGTGTCTGCCAGCAAGTCACGGCAACGCTGCAATAGTTGTGGCTCTGCAAGGCGCTGCACTTCATCCAGATGGGTACGTTGCTGCGCCTTCTCTATCCGGCGGGCAAAAAGATTTTCTCCAAAGGCATCCGCCCTGGCGCTAATGCAATCGATCAGGCCTGAATGATGTGACGCGATGCACAAAGCCAGCACCTGGGCAGTTTCAAGAGATCCCGCCTTGCCCAAGGCCTGCCATGCGAATTGCGCCCCTGCGGTGGAGTGATCGACCTTTCCTTTCAGGTTTTTAGCGTCCACCCAGTCCTCATCCTCATCCTGGTTCAACGCGCCGATGGCGGATTTCAGATAGGTCTGAAAGGACGGGCTGTACTTTCCCAGGTCGTGCAGCAGGCCCAGCAACTCGCCCATTTCTTGCAGGCCCAGCTTGCCTGAAAACTGTGCGGCGAGCGCTCCGACGCCGAGCAAGTGATCCTCCAGAGCCTGCCAGGTGTTATCCGATGGACGGTAATGGGCGACAGATAAAGGAAGGTTTTTTGCCTTTTTCATCAATCCTTCCCTCCATTTATTTGAGCGTATGGTGACCCGCAATCAGGTAGACATTTCCATATTTTCCCTACCTCCAACCAGCACAGCATAGCTTCGCTTAATCCGATTGCGCCTCTTTAGATTACCCCTCCTTCGTTCCAGAACCATCCCTGTGCCACACTCCCGCCCCTATGGTTCCCCCACCCTGGGCCGACGAGGCCCTGTTCCAGTTTGAAGCTGTCGTCCGCGCATCGGCGGGCTTTCGCCCGCGCGATGGGCAGCAGCGCATGGCGGCGCAGGTGGCGCAGACCCTGGCTGCCGCCGAACTGGGCAGGCAGGGCGAGGACGATGACCCGCCGCAGCGCGCCATTGCCGTGATCCAGGCCGGCACCGGCGTGGGCAAATCGCTGGCGTACAGCGTGCCGGCCATCCATATGGCGCTGGCGCGCGGCACGCGGGTGCTCATCTCCACGGCCACCGTGGCGCTGCAGGAGCAGCTGGTGCACAAAGACTTGCCGGCGCTGGCCGCGCACATGCCCCAGCCCTTTGCCTTTGCCCTGGCCAAGGGGCGGGGGCGCTACGTGTGCAAGCTCAAGCTCGAACGCCTGGCGGCCGGCGGCAGCGAGGACGACGAGGTGCCCGACGACCTGCTTGCCGACGAGGCGCACGAGCAGCACAAGGCGCGGCGCAGCCAGGGCGCGCAGTACGAACGCATGCAGTACTACGCCAGCCTGGCCGACGCGCTGGCCAGCAGCCAATGGAGCGGCGACCGCGACGAGCTGCCCACGCCGCCCGACCCCGGCCTGTGGGCGCCGGTGGCGGCCGAGGCCAGCGGCTGCACCGGCAAGCACTGCCCGCTGTTTTCCAGTTGCAGCTATTTCGAAAAGCGCAAGGAGCTGGTGCAGGCCCAGGTGATCGTGGCCAACCACGACCTGCTGCTGTCGTCCATCGGCGCGCGCCTGCTGCCCGAGCTGGACAACTGCCTGCTGATCGTCGACGAGGCGCACCACCTGCCTGCCACCGCGCTGGCGCAGTTTGCCTGCGAGATGGATCTGTCGCGCCTGACTTGGATCGATCGGCTGGCCAGCCGAGCGCTGCGCATAGGCCAGCTGGTGGAGGTCGAGGAGATTGCCGATATCCCCAACCACGCCGCGCGCCTGCGCGCTGCGCTGCAGGATCTGGCGCGCCTGGCGCTGGACGTGTACGGCGAGCCGCTGCGCGCGCCCGCACCCGGCCGGGCGCGCCTGGCCACAGGCAGCATGCCCGGACGCGCGCGCGTCGCTGGCGGCGCACTGATCCCCGAAATGGCCGAGGCCGCAGGCCAGGCGGCGCACCACGCGGGCGGTTTTCTGGAAGCGCTGCGCGCCATCGCCAAAGCGCTGCGCGCCGAAATGCGCGACAAGCCCGACGAGGCGCGGCGCCTGTCGCAGCTCTACGCCCAGGTGGGCAGCCTGGCGCCGCGCCTGGAGGGCGTGCACGCCTGCGCCCAGCTGCTGCTGCAGGACGCGCCCGAAGGCGCGGTGCCAGCCGCCAAGTGGTTCACGCTGGAGGTGGAGGGCGACTTCATCGTGCTGCGCGCGCACGCCAGCCCGGTGCTGCCAGGCAACACGCTGCGCCAGCACCTGTGGTCGGCGGTGCGCGGCGCGGTGCTGACGTCGGCCACGCTGACCAGTTGCGGCCAGTTCGACTTCTTCCTGCGCGAAGCCGGCCTGCACGGCGACGACGCCGTGACGACGCTGGAGGTGGCCAGCCCGTTCGACTACGCCCACCAGGGCACGCTGGTGGCGGCGCAGACGCAGGCCGAGCCGCGCGACGCGCAGGCCTATACCGACGAGATGATCGACGCGCTGCTGTGCGACCTGGCGCTGGTCGAGTCCGGCGCGCTGGTGCTGTTCACCTCGCGCGAGCAGATGCGCCGCGCCGTGGACGCGCTGCCCACCGCGCTGCGCGCCCAGGTGCTGGTGCAGAACCAGTGGCCGCGCCAGCAGCTCCTGAAGCTGCACCGCGAGCGCGTGGGCGAGGGGCAGGCATCCATCATCTTTGGCATGCAGTCGTTCGGCGAGGGGCTGGACCTGCCCGGCAGCCTGTGCGAGTCGCTGTTCGTCACCAAGCTGCCGTTTGCCCCGCCCGACGATCCCGTGGGCGAGGCCCGCGCCGAATGGCTGCGCGCCGCCGGGCGCGACCCGTTCAACGAGCTGGTCGTGCCCGCCACCGCCATGCGCCTGGCGCAGTGGGTGGGCCGGGCGATACGCACCGAGGAAGACCAGGCCCACGTCTACTGCTACGACAAGCGCCTGGTCACCACCGGCTACGGCCAGCGGCTGCTGCGCGGCCTGCCGCCGTTCACCCTGCAGCGGCGCGCGCCCACAATAGCGTGACGGAAATGGCGTGACGGACAATGCGGCCATGCAAGCAGAGCGCATCGCCGTCATCGACTTTGAAACCACCGGCATGACCCCGGCGCAGGGCGCGCGCGCCACCGAGGTGGGCATCGTGCTGCTGGAGGGCGGGCGCAGCGTCGATCGCTTCTCCAGCCTGATGCACACGGGCGTGCCCGTCCCGCCCTTCATCGAGCGGCTGACCGGCATCACCAACGCCATGCTGCGCGGCGCGCCCCCTGCGGCCGACGTGATGCGCGAGGCTGCGCGCTTCGTGGGCAATATGCCCATGGTGGCGCACAACGCCGCGTTCGACCGGCAGTTCTGGCGCGCCGAACTGCAGCGCCTGGGTCTGCCCGCCGAGCAGCCCTTTGCCTGCACCGTGCTGCTGTCGCGGCGCGTCTACCCCCAGGCGCCCAGCCACAAGCTGGGCAACCTGATCGACCACCTGGGCCTGGCGCGCCCCGGGCGCGCGCACCGCGCCCTGGCCGACGCCGAAATGGCCGCCAGCCTGCTGGCGCGCATGCAATGCGAGCTGCACCAGCGCTACGGCCAGCCCTGGCCCACGCACGCGCTGCTGATGCGCCTGCAGCGCTGCCGGCGCGAAGCCATGGGCGATCTGCTGCTGCACTAGTGCAGCAAGACGCCTGCCTGCCGCGTCTGCTTTGATTTGCATAGCGCACGCGCTGCATACATACTGCGGCTATGTCGGATTCGATGTCTTTTTACCCGCTGCGCCGCGCGCACACCCTTGCCTGGGTGCTGGCAGCGGCGGTGCTGGCGGGCTGCAGCAGCGCCCCCCGGGCGCCACGGCCCGGCGGCGCCGGCTATTCGCACCTGTCGGCCGATCAGGCGAGTGACATCGCCATCCACGCGCTGGGCCTGGTGGGCACACCCTACCGCTACGGCGGCAACACGCCCGACGGCGGCTTTGATTGCAGCGGCCTTATCGGCTACGTGTACAAAAGCCGCGCCGGCGTCGCGCCGCCGCGCACCGTGGCGCAACTGAGCGGCTTTGGCCAGGCCGTGGATGAGGACGAGCTGCGCACCGGCGACCTGGTGCTGTTCGGCCGGGGCCGCCCCACGCACGCAGGCATCTACGTAGGCAACGGGCGCTTCGTCCACGCCCCGTCCACCGGCGGCACGGTGCGGCTGGACGCGCTGGAGTCGGGCTACTGGGCGCGCCAGTATGCGCAGTTCCGCAGGCCATGAAATAGCGACACCCCCCTGAGCGACTTCGTCGCTTCCCCCCGCTCTCGCAACGCTGCGCGTTGCGGGCAGGGGGACGCAGCCCTCGCTGCGGGGCGGCCCTTGCTCGGCTGCCCTGGCCTGGAGCGCGCCAGTTGCGTGGGCTGTGCGGCTGCTCGCGCTTGGGGCGGGCCGGTTTCGTGGGCTGCCGGGCGCGCGGCGACAATTGGGGCCATGACCACACTGCACGCCAACCGCCCCGCCGCCCCCAGCACCCACGATGCCACGCGCATCGACGATGTGCGCATCAAGGCCGTACGTCCCCTCATCACCCCCGCCATCCTCGAAGAATGGCTGCCTGCGCCCGCATCCGCGCAGCAGCTGGTCGAGCACAGCCGCGCCGCCATCGCGCGCGTGCTGCACGGGCAGGACGACCGCCTGGTTGTCGTCGTCGGCCCGTGCTCCATCCACGACCACGGCCAGGCCATGGAGTACGCGCGCCTGCTCCAGCAGCAGGCCGACGCGCTGCAGCACGAGCTGCTCGTCGTGATGCGCGTGTACTTCGAGAAGCCGCGCACCACCGTGGGCTGGAAGGGCTACATCAACGACCCGCACATGGACGACAGCTTCGCCATCAACGAAGGCGTGGAAAAAGCGCGCGCGCTGCTGCTGGACGTGCTGGCGCTGGGCCTGCCCGTGGGCACGGAATTCCTGGACCTGCTCAGCCCCCAGTTCATCAGCGACCTGGTCAGCTGGGGCGCCATTGGCGCGCGCACCACCGAAAGCCAGAGCCACCGCCAGCTGGCCAGCGGCCTGTCGTGCCCGGTCGGCTTCAAGAACGGCACCGACGGCGGCGCCAAGGTGGCCGTGGACGCGATGCTGGCCGCGCAATCGGCGCATGCCTTCATGGGCATGACCAAGATGGGCCAGGCCGCCATCTTCGAGACGCGCGGCAACCAGGACTGCCACGTCATCCTGCGCGGCGGCAAGCAGCCCAACTACCACGCCGCCGACGTGCAGGCCGCCTGCGCCATGCTGGAGAAGGCAGGTCTGCGCCCGCAGGTCATGATCGACCTGTCGCACGCCAACAGCAGCAAGCAGCACGCGCGCCAGCTGGTGGTGGGCCGCGACGTGGCCGAACAGATCGCCGGCGGCGACCAGCGCATCACCGGCGTGATGATCGAGAGCCACCTGCAGGAGGGCCGCCAGGACATCATCCCGGGCCAGTCGCTGGCGCACGGCGTCTCCGTGACCGACGCCTGCATCAGCTTCGCCCAGACCGTGCCGCTGCTGCAGGAACTGGCTGAAGCGGTGCGCAAGCGCCGCGCCGTGTAATGCGCCCGCCGCAGGCTTGGCGCGGCCCGGTATGGTTATTCTTCTTAAGTATTTATCAATACATAGTGGTAGTAGTAGAAGGCGGCGTTTTACTGGGACAACCCACTTTTTTCCAACATTGACAAGCAGTTGGCGCCACGAAAAGGCTGTGGCCAGCAGGGCTGGCAAACCTGCTGCCAAACGGGAACAACTCGGCCGCCCTGCCCGCCTCTGTGGATAACCCCCCGGTTGTGCCACCAGAACACCCAGCGTTATCCACAAGCGCAGCCATCTAAGCGACCATATGCATCGATAGCGGCCCATGAAACCGGCGCGCCCCAAGCCCGGGCAGCCGAGCAAGGGCCGCCCCGCAGCGAGGGCTGCGTCCCCCTTCCCGTAGCGCGAAGCGCGTAGAGAGAAGGAGGAAGCCGCGCAGCGGCTCAGGGGGTTGTCTCTAATACCTTACGGCATAGCGCAGCTGCAGAAAGTTCTCGCCCGGGTTGGGCTTCTTGATGCCGGCGTTGGAGATGTGCTGCAGGCGCAATTGCAGCTCGTGCCGGCCCTGCGCGCCCAGCTGCAGCCCCAGGCCCAGGTGCGAGGCGAAGTTGAAGCGTGTGCTGAATTCGCGCCGGGGGGTCTGGTAGCGCTTGCTGGCCAGCGTGGCGCCGATGCCAGCCTCCCAGAACCAGGGCGACTTTCCTGGATTGGTCCACAGCCGCAGCGTTGGCGTGATGCCCAGCAGTACGGTGGATTCGCGCTCGGCCAGGCCGTCGAACGACCAGCGGCTCAGGTACATGTCCCAGTAGCCGCGCAGTTCACCGCCCCAGAGCTGCGCATGCCAGTCGCGCCAGGGCAGGGTGGCGCCCAGCGTCAGCGCCTGGGTGTCATCGTGCGTCCAGTTGGCCTGCAAATAGACCGAAGGTGCCAGCCCCGTGGGCTGCGCCGCTGCGGGAACGGCGTACAGCAGGGCAAAGCTTGCGGCCATGGCGGCGTGCAGGCGGCAACTTCGGCAAACGGCTGGCATGGTGAACCTCCTGGGTGCTTGGATATTGCAAACACTTTAGAGGTTTCCGCCCCGCAAGGGCAGTGCCGGCTCAGGGCCGCGCGCGGCGCATCCCTGTCCGGCGTTGCCTTTTGTGTACGGCTTTACGCGCCGTGGTGCGGGTGGTGCATGCCGTGCCCGCGCTGCTGGTGCCGGTGGCCCTTCTTGCCGTGGTGCATGCGTGCGCCCGCGGCGTCGAAGGTTTTTTGCTGCTCCGGCGTCAGCACGGCATACAAGGCCTTGACGGCGTCGCCCCGGCGGTCCATCTCGGCGGCGCGCTGGTTGCGCAGCGCGCGCATGCGGTCGATGCGCTCGGGCGTGCTCAGCTTGGCCATTCCTTTGCGATCCAGCCGGGCGTGCGCGCCCGGTTGCGGCTGCATGGCGTCGGTAAAGGTTTTCCAGGCGCCTTCCTGCTCCGCGGTGATTTGCAGCTTCTGCTTGAACGCGGCCTGGCGCTGCGCCATGCGCTGCTGGCGCTGCTCTGGCGACATGTGCTGGCCGCGCGGGCCGTGCGCATGGCGGGCGGGCGCGTCGGCCTGCGCGCCGGCGGGCGGGGGCGGCGGCGTCTGCGCCATGGCGGGCGCTGCGCCCAGGGCGAACAAGGCGGTGGCCAGGGCCGTGGCGGCAAGGCGGTGGGTGATGCGGCGTTGGGTCATGATGGCTTCCTTTCGGGGTTGTGATGGATGCAGTGTTGCCGCGCCATGTATCGCTGCCGTGTGCCAAGCTTGCGCCTGTGTAAAGTTGTGCCAAGCGCAGGCCGCCTCCAGCGGTTTTTTATGAGTAAAAAATAGCTCTATCCCTTTACGATAAATCGTTAATAGCTATAGTTTTTATTGGATGAATCTGGAATGTTCAAGAATGTGATCGCCTACCGCATCGCCCCCGGCTGGCAGCCCGGGCTGACGGAGCTGGAGCAGGCGCTGCAGCGGCTGCCGTTTGCCGAATGCGGCGCCACGCAGGAGCAGTCGGGCGGCTGGGTGCCGCCGCGCGGCGAGGCCCACGGCCCGCTGGCCGAGAGCGTGAACGGGCAGTGGGTGCTGCGCTACATGACCGAGGCCAAGATGCTGCCGGCCAGCGTGCTGGCGCGCAAGGTGCAGGAGAAAGCCGCCCGCATCGAGCAGGAAACCGGCCGCAGGCCCGGCAAGAAAGAAACCCGCGACCTGAAGGACGAGGCCAAGCTGGACCTGCTGCCGATGGCGTTCACCAAGCAGGGCGCCACCTGGGTCTGGATCGACTGCGCGGCGCGGCTGCTGGTGCTGGACTGCAGCGCCCAGGGCCGGGCCGACGAGATCACCACCGCGCTGGTCGAGGCGCTGCCCGGCCTGGCGCTGGCGCTGCTGGACACGCAGACCAGCCCGCAGGCGGCCATGGCCCACTGGCTGGTGGCGCAGGAGCCGCCGGCGGGCTTCTCCATCGACCGCGAGTGCGAGCTCAAGGCCAGCGACGAGAGCAAAGCCGTGGTGCGCTACGCCCGCCACCCGCTGGATATCGACGAAGTGCAGGCGCACATCCAGGGCGGCAAGCTGCCCACCAAGCTGGCCATGAGCTGGGACGACCGCGTGAGCTTCATCCTGACCGAGGGACTGCAGCTGAAGAAAATCGCCTTTCTGGACACTGTGTTCGAAGGCCAGGCACAGGACGACGGCGGCTTCGACACCGACGTGGCCATTGCCACGGGCGAGCTGGCGCAGCTCATCCCCGACCTGATCGCCGCGCTGGGCGGCGAGGGGCGCAGCCTGCCGGACGGCGGCGCTGCGGCGGCGGCGCCGCAGCACGCCCCTGCGGACGGCGCAAGCGACGACGCGCCGTTCTAAACCCCGCCGCACGCCATGGCGCTCAACCGGGTCTGGACAGGGTTCTTTCTGCTGGCCTTTGCCACCGCCCTGGGGCGCAGCCTGTGGGGCGACACGGGCGTCCTGCCGGCCGTGCTGGCGGCGATGTTCGACGCCGCGCGCTCGGGCTTCGAGATCTCGCTCGGGCTGGCCGGCATCATGGCGCTGTGGCTGGGCCTGATGCGCGTGGGCGAGCAGGCCGGCATGGTGGAGCTGCTGGCGCGCCTGGCGGCGCCGCTGTTTCGCCGCCTGTTTCCGGGTGTGCCCGACGGCCACCCGGCGCAGGGCGCGATGACCATGAACATCTCGGCCAACCTGCTGGGGCTGGACAACGCGGCCACGCCGCTGGGGCTCAAGGCCATGCAGGAGCTGCAGGCGCTGAACCAGGAAGGCGAAGGGCAGGCGAGCGACGCGCAAATCATGTTCGTGGTGATGAACACCGCCGGGCTGACGCTGATCCCCACCTCCGTCATCGCGATACGCCAGAGCGTGGCGCTGCAGCAGGGGCTGGGCGCGGGCTTCAACGCCGCCGACATCTTTCTGCCCACGCTGCTGGTCACCTTCGTGTCGCTGCTGGCCGGCGTGCTGGCCGTGGCCTGGTGCCAGCGCCTGGCACTGTGGCGCCCCCGGCTGCTGCTGGCGCTGCTGGCCTGCCTGGCGCTGCCCGCCGGGGTGCTGCTGGCGCTGGCGCAGCTGCCGCCCGAGCAGGCCGCGCGCATTGCCGGCGCGGTGGGGGCGGGGGCCATCGTGGCCGTCGTCGCGCTGTTTCTGCTGGCCGCCGCGTGGCGGCGGGTGAACGCCTACGACGCCTTCATCGACGGCGCCAGGCAGGGCTTTGGCGTGGCCATCCACATCGTTCCCTACCTTATCGCCATCCTGGTCGCCATCGGCGCGTTTCGCGCCGCCGGCTGCATGGACGCGCTGCTGGGCGCGATCGGCGCGCTGGTGCACGCGCTGGGCCTGAACGCCGACTTTCTGCCGGCGCTGCCCGTGGGGCTGATGAAGGTGCTCTCGGGCGCCGGCGCGCGCGGGCTGATGGTGGACGTGCTGCAGACCTACGGCGTGGATTCGTTCGCGGGCAGGCTGGCCGCCATCATCCAGGGATCGACCGAAACCACCTTCTACGTGCTGGCCGTGTACTTCGGCAGCGTGGGCGTGCGCCACAGCCGCCACGCGCTGGCCTGCGCGCTGTGGGCCGACGCTGTGGGGCTGCTGGCCGCCATTGGCGTGGGCTACGCCATGTGGCACTGATCCGGCCACGCTGCCATCCACCATCCGCCAGCCAGGCGCCCGGGGCAACCCGAGGCGCTTTTTTTTGCCTTTGCCCCGCCTGCCCACGCCGCCATGACGGGGCCGGTTGTTATTCATTGACTTTTCTATTTCAAATTAGTGGTAGTAATAGAAGGCGCGCGCTTTCTGTGGACAAGTTGCAAAACGCTTTGCCAATCAAGAACTTGGGCTGCACGAAAGCATGGGGATGGGGGCCCGCCCGCGCTGTCGCGCGAATGGGGACAAAGCGGGCGGATGCCGCCCGGCTGTGGACAAGCGGGCAGTTGTGCCGGATTGCTCCGCAGCCTTGTCCACAGCCCTGCGGGATAATCGCGCCCTTTGCGACCCCTGCAGAGCCGACCGTGACCGATACCGCATTGCTTCCCCTGCCCGACCGCCTGGCCGTCAACCCCAAGAGCCCGCACCACGTGGCGGCGGTGTTCCGCCAGCCGGCGGACATCGGCATCCGCTTCAACGGCAAGGAGCGCTTCGACGTGGAGGAATACTGCGTGAGCGAGGGCTGGGTCAAGGTGCCCGCCGGCAAGACGCTGGACCGCCGGGGGCAGCCGCTGCTGATTACGCTCAAGGGCAGCGTGGAAGCGTTCTACAAAGAATGACGAAAGCCGCCTGCGCAGGCGGCTTTTTGCCTGAAGCGGCGAGGCGCTCAGAGACGGCGCAGCCTGTTCTGCTGCGCCAGATCCTTGAGGCGGAATTTTTGTACCTTGCCCGACCCGGTCAGCGGAAATGCGTCGCATACAAACCAGTGCTCCGGCGCCTTGTGGGGAGCGATGTGCTGGCGGCAGTGCTGGCGCAGCTGGTCTGCGGTGCAGGAGGCCGTATCCGGGCGCAGGCGCACGGCGGCGGCGACCTGCTCGCCCCAGTGGTCGTCCGGGATTGCGAATACTGCGGCGTCGGCGACAGCCTCGTGCTGCATGAGCACGGTTTCGACCTGTGCTGGATAGATGTTTTCTCCGCCTCGGATGATCATGTCCTTGAGGCGGCCGGTCACCTTGCAATAGCCCCGTTCGTCCATAACGCCAAGGTCGCCGGTGCGCAACCACCCGTCTTCAAGCAGGGTGTGGCGCGTTGCCTCAGGCTGCTCGAAGTATTCGAGCATGGCCTGGTAGCCGCGAACCTGGATTTCTCCTTCCCGGCCGACGGGCAGCACCGCGTTGTCGGGGCCGGCGATGCGCACCTCCACGTTCCACAGCGGTTTTCCGGCGGTGTGGGCCTTGTCTTGCGCGCTGTCTCCGGGGGCGGTCTGGCAGACGATGGGGCTGAGCTCCGTCTGCCCGTAGACGGTGACAAGGTCGCAGCCGAGCTCCTTGTGCACGCGCTCGGTTAATGCGACAGGAACAGGCGCGCCGCCGGACATGGCCAACGCCAGGCTGGAGAGGTCGTAATTTTTGACCTTACGTTGCTCCAGCATGGCCAGCAGCATGGTGGGAACCGCACCGATGCGAGTGCCGCGTTCGTCGTCGATGGCCTGAAGCACCAGGTCGGGGTCGAAAACGGCCACCAGCACCAGGGTGGACAGGGTATTGACGCAGCCGAGTACGCTCATCACCGAGCCGGCGGTGTGAAACAGCGGCATGGGGCAGATGTAGACCTCCCGCGCCTGCGCGGCGCGCGCGGCGACGTAGCTGGCATTGGTGACCAGCCCCATGTGGTGCAACAGCGCGCCCTTTGGGTCGCCGGTGGTGCCCGAGGTGTACTGGATCTGGGCCGGCCCGCGGGGATCGACTGGCGGCAGTGTGGCGATGGCAGCGCATGCGCGCACCTGCGCCAGCCAGCCGGAAAACGACACCACGGTGAGCCCGGGACGGGCCAGGGCGTGCGCCATGCCTGCCATGTCCGATCCCCGGAACTGGTCGACGTGGAACAGCGCGCTGGCACGTGATTTCTCGACCACGTAGGCCAGCTCCTGCGCGCGCAGCGCCGGGTTGGCCGTGACCAGCACCATGCCCGCCAGCGATGCGCCGTATTGCAGAATCACCCACTCCGGGACGTTGGGAGCCCACACGCAGATGCGCTGGCCGGTCTCGAACCGCTGCAGCAGCCAGTGCGCGCAGGCTGCGGCGTCCCGGTACAGGTCGGCGTAGGTCCAGCGGCGTTGCGTGTTCTCCGCGGCGGTGAGCGATGGCCAGCCGGGCGGCAGCTTTTCGACCAGCGCCCAGGTGTTCGGCGCCTGCTGCGCGGCTTCTTGCAAGACCTGTCCCTCGGTCTTTTCGATCAGCGGTAGCGTGCGGTCGGCAGGCCAATACGATTGCTCCAGCGGCGTGGCGGATGGGGTCATGGTGGTCTCCTTGTGTTTACGTCAGGGATGAGTGCGATTGGGATCGAGCGTCAGCAGCTGCTTGACCGTCCAGATCCATTGCTGCACCAGGACGGCAGTCGATTCCGGGTTGCTGCGCAAAATGCCCGAAATAGCCAGACCGCGCACGAACTCCAGGCTGGTGTTGACCACCAGGTCGTAGGTAGGCGCCTGTTGCAGCGGCGCGAAGACTGCGTCGAGCACGCGCTTGCGGTCGCGCAGCGCCCTGCGCTCTGCAGCCACCAGCGCGCTGCGCAGCTCGCTGTCGGTGCGGGCCACCACCCACAGTTCGATCTCGGCCAGGAAAGAGGGCTCTTTCATGCTGTCCACAAGGACGTGGATGGCGTGCTCCACAGGGTCGGCGCTGCCGGTTTTGCGGCGCAGCCGCTTGGCCACCGCCTGCTCGTTGCGCTCGACGATGAACTCGATCGCCGCGTACATCAGATCCGTGTGCGTGGGAAAGTGGTGCAGCAGCGCGCCGCGGCTGACTTGCGCGCGCCGCTGCACTTCCAGCGTGGTGGTGCGGGCCACCCCCAGGTCGATCAGGCACCCCACGGCGGCGCTCAGGATGCGTGTGCGTGTGGCCTGCTTTTGCTGTTCGCGCTGGCTGGTGGCTTCGGCGGGCAGGTCTTTGGTGGACATAGGAGGGTTTCAATTCCATTTTGGCAGTCAGTGTTGACTGTAGGTTGATTTAAAAATACAGTCAACACTGACTGCCAATTTTCCGCCTTGATGCGCTGTCGGCGCACCGGCAACGGCAGCCATGTCCTGATAACGAAGCCAAGGAGGCCGACCATGCCGCGCTACACCACACTCCAGATCGAAGCCGATGCCCGCAACCCACGGGTGGCCAGGCTGCTGCTGAACCGGCCGCAGCGGCTCAACGCCATCAACAACGACACTCCGCGCGAAATCCGCCAGGCGGTGGAATGGGCACAGGAAAATCCGGACATCCACGTCATCGTGGTCGAGGGTGCGGGCAAGGGTTTTTGCGGCGGCTACGATCTGGCCGATACGGCCGAGCAGGAGATAGAGCACCCCTGCCAGCAGGAGAAATACCCGTGGGACCCGATGGAGGATTACGCCTTCATGAAGCGCAACACTGAGGACTTCATGAGCCTGTGGCGCTGCAGCAAGCCGACGATTGCCAAGGTGCACGGCGCTGCCGTGGCCGGCGGCAGCGACATTGCGCTGTGCTGCGACTTGCTGGTGATGGCTAACGATGCCCGCATCGGCTACATGCCCACTAGGGTTTGGGGATGCCCGACCACGGCGATGTGGACGCACCGCCTGGGTCCGCTGCGCGCCAAGCAGATGATGTTCACCGGCGACGTGATCAGCGGCGCCCAGGCTGCGCAATGGGGGCTGGCCAACTGTGCGGTGGAGGAAAGCGAGCTGGAGTCCGCGACGATGCAGCTGGCCGAGCGCATTGCCGGCGTGCCGCGCGGCCACCTGGCGATGCACAAGCTGGTGGTGAACCAGGTCATGCTGAGCATGGGGCTGGAGCAGGGCCAGATGCTGGCGACGGTGTTTGACGGTATTACGCGCCACAACCCCGAGGGGCTGTGGTTCCGTCGCTACGCGCAGACCGAGGGTTTCAAGGCGGCAGTGCAATGGCGCGATTCGGGCCGCGCCATTCCCGAAGGGGACGAAGCGCGCGCCGAGATTGCGCGCATGGACGCCGTGCTGCGCGGCGCCTGAGGCGCTAGCTTTACAGCCCGCCGAACTGCGGCTTGCGCTTGGCGAAGAAGGCGTCCAGCCCCTCGCGCAGGTCCTGCGTGCGGGCGCAGGCGTCGAAGGCTTGCGCCTCGGCCTGCAGTTGCGCGGCCAGGCCGCGGTCCAGGCTGTCGCGCATCAGGCGGCGCATGTGGCCGTAGGCGACGGTGGGGCCGCTGGCGATGCGCGCGGCCAGGGCCTGGGCGGCGTCGGGCAGCTCGGCGGCGGGCAGCAGGCGGTTGACCAGGCCCAGGCGCAGCGCGTCGGCGGCGCTCAGGTTCTCGCCCAGCAGGGCGATCTCCAGCGCCTGGCGCAGGCCCACCAAGCGCGGCAGCGCCCACGAGGCGCCGACGTCGCAGCTGGTGCCCAGGTTGATGTAGGCGAGGTTGAAGCGGGCGTCGTCGGCGGCGAGCACGAAGTCGCACATCAGCATCAGCGACAGGCCGGCGCCGGCCGCCGCGCCGTGCACCTGGGCGATGACCGGGGCGTTCAGCCCCTGCAGCAGCAGCAGCGCCTGGTTCAGCGGCCCCAGCAGGTCGCGCGCGCCCTGCGCCGGGTCGGCGCGCAGCGTGGCCAGGTCGCCGCCGGCGGCAAAGGCGCGGCCGGCGCCGCACAGCAGCACGGCGCGCACGCCGGGGTCGGCGGCAATGGCCTGCATGGCGTCCAGCAGGGCGTGGGCCATGGGTACGTCGATGGCGTTGAGGGCGTCGGGGCGGTTCAGGCGCAGCGTGGCGACGGCGCCGTCGCGTTCCAGCAGCAGGGGGGCGGTGGACATGGCTATCCTTTATTGATAGCTGGTTGCGCTTGATTCAAGCCATTTTCAAATATAAAAATAGCTGAAATGCTTGTATTAAAAGCGCAAACAGCTCTTGTTTTTGAATGGTGCCGGCCTTATCGGTACAGCGCCTCGATCTCCGCCGCGTAGGCCTGGTAGATGCTGGCGCGGCGCACCTTCATGGTGGCGGTGACTTCGCCGTCGTCGTGGTCCAGCTCCTTGGCCAGCAGGTGGAACTTGCGGATCTGCGCCACCTGCGCCAGCCGGGCGTTGCCGCTGGCGATCTCGCCGTCGATCAGCTGGCGCACCTCGGGCGTCTCGACCAGCGAGCGGAAGTGCGTGAACGCCAGGCGCCGCGCCTCGGCCCATTTGCCCACGGTCTCGTAGTCGATCATCACCAGCGCGCCGACGAACTTGCGCCCCTCGGCCACGATCACGCACTCCTTGATGTAGGGGCTGGCCTTCATGGTGTTCTCGATCTCGGACGGCGTCAGGTTCTTGCCGCCGGCGGTGATCATGATGTCCTTGAGGCGGTCGACGATCTTGAGCTGCCCGTCCACCAGGCGCACCACGTCGCCGGTGTGCAGCCAGCCGTCCACGATGCTCTGCGCCGTGGCCTCGGGGTTCTTGTAGTAGCCGGCGAAGACCATCTCGCCCTTGATCTGGAATTCGCCGCCCATGTCATCGTCGCCCATGCCGCCGCCCTTGGCGATGCGCCATTCCACGCCGTGCGTGGGCACGCCCACGGTGCCCACCGCCACCTGGTCGAGCCGGTGGCCGGTGACCATGCCGGCCGATTCGGTCAGGCCGTAGACCTCGACCAGCGGCACGCCGATGGTGCGGAAGAACCGCACCACGTCGGGCGGGATGGGCGCGGCGCCGGTCAGCGCGACGCTGGCCTCGCGCAGACCGATGAAGTTCTGCAGCGCGCGCAGCACCAGCCAGTAGCAGGCGGTGTAGGTGAACATGTCGCCCAGGCTCCAGCGCGCGCGCGGCTTTTCCGCCAGCGGCGCGCAGGCGGCCAGGGCGCGTGCGTACAGCGCGCGGCGCAGCGGGCCGGTTTCCTGCATCTTGATGCTGATGGAGGAATGCAGCTTCTCCCAGATGCGCGGCACGCCCAGGAACATGGTGGGCGCCACCTCGCGCAAGTCTTCCTGCACGGTGCGGATCGACTCGCCGAAGTTGACCGTGGAGCCCAGGTACAGCGGCACGAAGGTGGTCAGCATCTGCTCGGCCACGTGGCACAGCGGCAGGTAGGACAGGTGCGTGGTGCGGCTGCCGAGCTGCAGCCGCTCGACGATGCCGGGCGTGACGCCGCGCATGTTGCGCCACGAGATCATCGCGCCCTTGGGTTTGCCGGTGGAGCCCGAGGTGTAGATCATCAGCCCCACGTCGTCGAGCTTTTGCCGCGCCAGCTGCGCGTCGATCAGCGCCGGGTCGTGCCGGCTGCGGCCCAGCTGCTCGACCTCGTCAAAGGTGGCGATCAGCGCGCGGTGCTCGGGGGCGAAGCTGCGCAGGCCCTTGGTCTCCATGACGATGATTTTTTTCAGCAGCGGCAGCTGATCCAGCGCGTCCAGCACCTTGTCGGTCTGCTCCTGGTCCTCGCAGACCATGATGGAGACGTCGGCGTGGCCGACCACGTAGGCCACCTCGGGGCTGGGGCTGGTGGGGTAGACGCCGACGGTGACGCCGCCGACCAGGCCCGCGCCCATTTGCGCCAGCACCCATTCGATGCGGTTCTCGGCAATCACGCCGACGTGGCCGCCCGCGCCCAGCCCCAGCTGCAGCATGCCCTGGCCGAAGTGCGCGGCGCGCTCGTAGTACTGCGCCCAGGTGAAGGGCTTCCAGATGCCGAAGTCCTTTTGCCGGATGGCCACGCGCGCGGCGTCTGTGCGGGCGCGCTCGCGCAGCATCTGGGGCAGGGTGAGTTCAGGAAGATTCATGACAACCAGCGCTTCCTGCGTTTGTAGTGCTTGATTTCTTTAAAGCTCTTGGCTTCGCCGCTGCCGCCCATGCCGAGGTAGAACTCGCGCACGTCCGGGTCGCTGGCCAGGCGCTCGGCCGTGCCGTCGATGACGATCTTGCCGTTCTCCATGATGTAGCCGCTGTGCGCCACGGCCAGCGCCACGGTGGCGTTCTGCTCGACCAGCAGCATGCTGGTGGCGCGTTCGGCGTTGATGCGGGCGATGATGCCGAAGATGTCCTCGGTGAGCTTGGGCGACAGGCCCAGCGAGGGCTCGTCGAGCAGCATCAGCGTGGGCTGGGCGATTAGCGCGCGGCCTATGGCCAGCATCTGCTGCTCGCCGCCCGAAAGATACCCGGCCAGCCCCTTGCGCCGGTCGTGCAGGCGCGGGAAGTATTCGTAGACCAGGTCGAAATCGGGTTTGACGGCCCCCGCGCGCCCGGTGAGCGCGTAGGTCGAGGCGACGAGGTTTTCCTCCACCGTCAGATCCTCGAACACGCGCCGCCCCTCCATCACGTGCGACAGGCCGCTGCGCACCAGCTGCTGCGGCGCCAGGCGGGCCGTGTCCTGCCCGTCGAAGCGGATGCTGCCCGAGGCCAGCAGCCCGTCTTCGAGCGCGAGCAGGTTGGAGACGGCCTTGAGCGTGGTGCTCTTGCCCGCGCCGTTGCTGCCCAGCAGCGCCACGATCTGCCCGCGCGGCACGGCCAGCGACAGGCCGCGCAGCGCCTGCACGGCCTTGTTGTAGATGACCTCGATGTTGTTGACTTCGAGGACGTTGGAAGAGGCCTGCTGGGTCATGTCAGTGATCCGACCGTTGAAACTGGCGCGGCCCAGGCCAGCAGACGCCGTGCAAGGGCCGCCCCGCCGCACAGGCGTCGTCCTCCTTCCCGCAGCGCGCAGCGCAGCGAGAGAAGGGGGAAGGCACGAAGTGCCTCAGGGGGTTGTTCACAGTTTTATCCAGTCGGAGGCGGCGACCATCTTCTTGGCCTTCATGTCGGCCTTGTAGACCCGGCCCACGGGGATGGAATTGCCGTTGATGGTGATCGGCACGCCGATCACGCCGCCGGTGTCGAAGTCCTTGATGGAGTTCAGCGCCGCCTTCAGGTTGTCGCCGGTGAGCGGCTTGTTGCCGTCCAGGCAGCGCTTGGCCGATTCGAGGAACAGCATGGTGGCGAGGAAGCCCTGCATATAGGCCGTGCTCTGGTATTCCGGGCGCATGGCGCGGATTTTTTCCAGCATCGGGGCCTTCTCGGTGTCGTAGTAGTAGCGGTAGGGCATCACGCCCATGAAGCCGTCGCCGTCGGCGCCCATCTTCATCACGGTGGAGCTGTCCATGGTCCAGAAGGTGCCCATCCACTTGCTCGTCATGCCCTGCTGCTTGCCCTGGGTGATGAATTCGGGAATCGGCGCCAGGATGTAGCCGTGGAAGATGGTGTAGTCGGGCCTGGCGCGGCGCAGCTTGATGACCTCGGTGGACACGTCCACGCTGCCGGCCGGCGTCATGATCTTGATGGGCACCGACAGGCCCAGCTGCTTGGCCAGCGCCTCGCTGGAGTCGATCGGGTCGCGGCCGAACTCGGAGTCGGAGTAGACGAAGGCCACCTTGGCGCCGGGCTTTTCCTGGGCGATGTGTTTCAGCAGGATGCCGAACATCTCGGTGTAGTCGGGGCCGACCAGGAACTGGTGCGGGTACTTCTTGGGGTCGTTCAGCTCGGTGGCGAACGATGCGCCGGCCATCAGGATGCTGCCGTTGCGCTCCAGCTCGGGGTTGATGGTCTTGGCAAAGCCCGTGGAGTCGCCGTAGTACAGGTTGACCTTGTTCTGGCTGGTGATCTTCTTGAACGCGGCGACCGACACGTCCACCTTGTAGCCCGTGTCCTCGGGCACGTAGCGCACCTTGCGGCCCTTGATGCCGCCGGCGTCGTTGACGATCTTGACGTAGTCCTCGATGCCGGCGTTGATGCCCACGCCGGCGAAGGCGAAGACGCCAGTCATCGGGATCGAGCCGCCGATGACGATCTCGTCGGCCCCCTGCGCCAGCACCGACAGCGGCTGCAGCAACGCTGCCGCGCCCGTGGCGGCCGCACCCAGCATCAGGCTGCGGCGGCGGGGAGATGTTGCTTGCGGGTTCATGTCTGTCTCCTTGTTCACTTGCGAGGTGGCTAGTTCCTGAATGGCCACAGATGGAAAAACCGGCGCGTGCGCCGCCACATTTCCGCGAGTCCGAGCGGCTCGAACACCAGAAAACCGATGATCAGCGCGCCGAACACGATCAGGCGCACCGGCGAGAGGAAGACGGTCAGCTCGCTGCCGCCGGGCAGCCAGTCGAACACCAGCTTGAGCAGCTCGGGCACCAGCGTCATGAACACCGCGCCCAGGATGCCGCCCAGGATCGAGCCCATGCCGCCGACGATGATGGCCGCCAGGAAGAAGATCGACATCGACAGCGGAAAGCTCTCGGGCGTGACCACGCGAAAGAAGCAGGCCCACAGCCCGCCCGCCACGCCGGCGTAGAACGACGACAGGCCGAACGACAGCAGCTTGTACTTGAGCAGCGGTATGCCCAGCACCTCGGCGGAAATGTCGCGGTCACGGATGGCGATGAAGGCGCGTCCGATGCGCGTGCGAAACAGGTTGGCCGCGCCCAGGAGCATCAGCACCATCACCGGCACGATGAGCCAGTACAGCCGGAACGACGTGTCCAGGCTGATGCCGAACAGGCGCGCCGGCTGCATCGACAGCCCCGCCGTGCCGCCGGTGAGGCCGAAGTTGGAGAACAGGAAGTGCGCGATGAACGAGGCCGCAATCGTCACGATGGCCAGGTACAGCCCCTTGACGCGCAGCGACGGTATGCCGACGACGATGCCGCCCAGCATGGCCACCACGCCGCCGGCCAGCAGGTTCAGCAGCAACGGCGTGCCCCAGCGCGCCTGCACGATGGCCACGGTGTACGCGCCCAGGCCCATGAAGGCGGCCTGGCCCAGGCTGACCAGGCCGGTGTAGCCCGTGAGGATGTTCAGCCCGGTGCTGCTGGCCACGTTGATCGCCACCAGGCAGGCCATGTAGAGCCAGTAGTCGCTGGCGATGAAGGGAAACAGCAGCAGCAGCGCGGCGGCAAGCGCCAGCCACGCATGCTGCGTGCGCGAGTCGAACAGCGCCGCGTCGGCGGTGTAGCTTTCCTTGAGGGTGCCGATACGCATCAGAGTCTCTCTATCTCATGGGTGCCGAACAGGCCGTAGGGGCGCACCATCAGGATGGCGACCAGCACCACGAAGGTGGCCAGCAGCTTGTATTCGCCGCCCAGGTAGGCGCCGGCCAGCGCTTCCACCAGGCCGATCAGCAGGCCGGCCACCAGCGCGCCCAGCACGCTGTCGAGCCCGCCGACGATCACCACCACCAGCACCGACAGGCCGAACACGCCCATGCTGCTGGAGATGCCGCCGATCGAGCCGACGATGATCCCCGACACGGCCGCCAGCATGGCCGAGGCTATCCAGGCCAGCGAGAACACGCGCGGCACGTTGATGCCCACCGAGTACGCCGCGCCCTGGTCGCTGGCCGTGGCGCGCAGCGCGACGCCGCCCCTCCAGTAGCGAAACAGCAGCAGCACGGCGGCGATGAACACGGCGGCCACCACCGCGCCCCAGAACACCTTGGGCGCGAGGAAGGCGTCGCCCACCATGATGGGCTGGCTGGGCATGAAGTCGGGCAGGCGGCGCTGGTCCGCGCCCCACAACAGCTCCACCAGGCCGACGAGCACCGAGCCCAGGCCCACGGTGACCATGAAGACCGAGATCTCCGGCTCGCCCAGCAGCGGGCGGATCATGGTGCGCTCGATCACCGCGCCCAGCAGGCCCGAGGCCAGCACCGCCGCCGCGATCGCCGCCCATAGCGGCAGCGCCCACATGGCGGCGAAGGTGAAGAACAGGTAGGCGCCGGCCATCAGCATCTCGCCGATGGCGATGTTGACCACGCGCGTGGCCTTGTAGACCATCACGAAGGCCAGCGCCGCCAGCGCGTACAGGCCGCCGCTGGCGATGCCGGTCAGGCTGATCTCGAACAGAAACGCCCAATCCATCATGCGGCTCCTGCGGTGGCGGTGGATGGGGTGGATGCGCCGGCTGCGGCGCGGGGGCGGGCCGCGGCCTGCAGCTTGGCGCGCAGCTCATCGACGTTGCCCGAGCCCAGGTAGGCGCGGCCCACCTCGGGGTCGGCCTGCACCACGGCGGGCGTGCCCTGGGCGATGACCTGGCCGAAGTTGAGCACTACCACGTGATCCGACAGATCCATGACCATGCCCATGTCGTGCTCGACCATCAGCACCGTCACGCCCCATTCGGCGCGCACGTCGAGGATGAAGCGCGCCATGTCCTCGGTCTCCTCGCGGTTCATGCCGGCCACGGGCTCGTCGAGCATCAATATTTCGGGCTGCATGGCCAGCGCGCGCGCCATCTCCACGCGCTTTTGCAGGCCGTAGGGCAGGGCGGACACCGGCGCGTGGCGGATGTGGTCGATCTCCAGGAAGTCGATGATGCGCTCCTCGATGTCGCGGCGCAGTTCAGCCTCCTCGCGGCGCGCGCGGCCCAGGTAGAACAGCGCGTCGAACACGTTGGTCTTGAGGTGCGCGTGGCGCCCGAGCTTGATGTTGTCGAGCACCGTCATGCCGCGAAACAGCGCGATGTTCTGGAAGCTCCGCCCCAGCCCCATGCGGGCGCGCTGCGGCGCCGGCACGCGCGTGATGTCCTGCCCGCGCAGGCGGATGGCGCCTTCGGCGGGCCGGTAAAAGCCCGAGATGGTGTTGAACAGCGAGGTCTTGCCCGCGCCGTTGGGGCCGATCACCGCGGTGATCGAGCCGGCCTGCACGCCAAAGCCCACGCCCGAGAGCGCGCGCAGCCCGCCAAAGGCCAGCGTCACGCCGTCCACCTGCAGCAACGGTGCGGCGCGGGCGGGCGCGCCGGGGGCCGGTTGTGTCTCCATCGGTCACCTCTGCGGGTTTGTTCGAACCGGAAAATTTCTACTTTTACGTAGACTTGTTACTTGCGAGTAGATTTTTCAGGCAACCCTCTATACTGGCATCAGGATTTACCCCGAAACACAGACATAACAGGTGATCCGCATGGTCTCCTCATCCTCTTTTGGCAAGCCCGCTGCCGGCCGCCGGCGCGCCGGCGCGGGCGCGTCGCCCTGGCCGCGCGGCAGCGACCGCGAGCAGCAGCGCGAAGCCAAGCGCCAGGCGGTGCTGCAGGCCGCGGCCGAGCTGTTCAACGCGCGCGGCTTTCACGCCACCTCGCTCGACGACATCGCCGCGCGGCTCAACGTCACCAAGCCCACGCTGTACTACTACGTCAAGAACAAGGACGAGATCCTGCTGCAGTGCGTCAACCAGGGCCTGCGGATGACGCTCGACGGCATCGAGGCCTCGCGCGCGGCCGGCGGCAACGCGGTGGATCAACTGCGCGCCTGCATGCGGGTGTACGCCGGCATCGTGATGCAGCCTTTCGGCATGTGCCTGATCCGCGTGGGCGACGAGGAAGTGCCCGAGCCCAGCCGCACCGAACTGCGGCGCATGAAGCGCGAGATCGACCTGGCCTTTCGCCGCCTGGTGGCGCAGGGCGTGGAGGAAGGCTCGCTCGCCCCCTGCGACCCGAAGATGGCGGCCTTCGTGATCGCCGGCGCGCTCAGCTGGATCGGCCGCTGGTACCAGCCGGACGGCGCCTACGCGCCCGAGCAGGTGGCCGAGCAGTGCATCGGCGCGCTGATGCACGGCGTGCTGGGGCAGGGGGGCGGCGTGCCTTCGGCTTCTGCCGATGATTCAAAAAATAGAGCTGGTAGCGCTTGAAAATAAACAATTTCAGAATATTTTATATCTGAAACATAGAGACGAAAAGCGCTTGCAGCTCTCAAAATAGGATTTGTAACATTTTCTCGTTACAGCCTGCAGCCTTGAAGCCGGCGCGGCCCAAAGCCAGGCAGCCGAGCAAGGGCCACCCCGCAGCGAGGGCTGCGTCCCCCTTCCCCTAGCGCGAATCGCGTAGAGAGCAGGGGCTGAGGGGCGCGGCTCCAAGCCTGCCTGCGCAGGCTTGGACGACCCCGAAGGGCTGCCGCCTGTGGCGGCTGCACCGAGCCGCGAAGCGGCTCAGGGGGTTGTTCATTCATCCCCCTCCAGCTAAATCGTCCAGGATCGGGCAATCAGGCCGGTCGTTGCCCTGGCAGCAGCCCACCAGCGCCTGCAGGCTGCGCTGCATGGCCTGCATCGCGGCAATGCGTTCGTTCAGCGCGTCGATGTGCTTCTGCGCGATGCGCTTGACCTGGGCGCTGGCGCGGGCCTTGTCCTGCCACAGGCCGAGCAGGGCGGCAATCTCGTCCATGGCAAAACCCAGGTCGCGCGCGCGGCGGATGAAGCGCAGCGTGTGCACGTCGGCCTCGCCGTACTGGCGGTAGCCGCCGTCGGTGCGCGTGACCGGCGGCAGCAGGCCCAGGCCTTCGTAGTGGCGCACCATGCGCGCCGACACGCCGGCGCGCGCGGCGGCCGTGCCTATCGCCACGGGCCAGCGCTGCGCCGCAGCGGCGGCCTTCATGCGACGACCTTGTAGCCTTCCTCGGCGATGGCGTTGGCGATGACTTCGCGCGCCTTGTCGCTTTCCACGCTGACCTGCCTGGTCTCCAGGTCGACCCGGACGATGGCGTCGGTGTCGGCCTCGCGCACGGCGTGCACCACGGCGCGCTCGCAGTGGCCGCAGGTCATGCCCTCTACGGTGAATTGGTATTGCATGGTGATCGCTCCTGGTGGTGATGGATGGGCACATGCTGCACCTTGACACGGTGTCAGGGTCAAGCGCCGGCCACGGCTTGACTTTGACATGATGGCAAGGTTTACGCTAGCCCCCATTCCTTCCATTGAACAGAGGTTTTGCATGACTTCCTCCACCGCAACCCCGACCGGCCAGCTCGACCTGGGCGTGGGCGGCATGACCTGCGCCAGCTGCGTGGCCCGCGTGGAGCGCGCGCTGCGCAAGGTGCCCGGCGTGCAGGATGCGGCGGTGAACCTGGCCACCGAATCGGTGCACCTGACCTACGACGCGGATCGCCCCGATATGGAAGCGCTGGCGCGCCGCGCGGTACGCAATGCCGGCTACGAGCCGCTCAGCCTGGCCGAGCAGGAGGCGCAGGCCGACGCCGAGGGGCCGTGGGCCGGGTTCGCGCCGGTGGCCATTGGCCTGCTGCTGTCGGCGCCGCTGGTGCTGCCCATGGCGGGCGACCTGTTTGGCCGGCACTGGATGCTGCCCGCCTGGCTGCAATTCGTGCTGGCCACGCCGGTGCAGTTCTGGCTGGGTGCGCGCTTCTACCGGGCGGGCTGGCATGCGGCCCGTGCGCTCACGGGCAACATGGATTTGCTTGTGGCCGTTGGCACCAGCGCAGGCTGGGGGCTGTCGGTATGGCTGTGGCTGGCGGCCGCGCCGGGGCATGCGCCGCATTTGTACTTCGAGGCGTCGGCGGTGGTGGTCACCCTGGTGCTGCTGGGCAAGTGGCTGGAGGCGCGGGCCAAGCGCCAGACCACGGCGGCCATCCGCGCGCTGCACGCGCTGCGCCCGGACGTGGCGCACCTGATCGGCCGGGATGGCGAGATGGACGTGCCGATCGCCGAGGTGCTGACCGGCGACCGCCTGGTGGTGCGCCCCGGCGAACGCATTCCGGTGGACGGCACGGTGCTGGAAGGCCACACGCAGGTGGACGAGTCGATGCTGACCGGCGAGCCGCTGCCGGTGGCGCGCGAGGCAGGCAGCGCGGTGACCGGCGGCTCGATCAACGGCGACGGGCGCATCGTGATGCAGGTGACGGCAGTGGGGGCCGAGACGGTGCTGGCGCGCATCATCCGCCTGGTGGAGGATGCGCAGGCTGCCAAGGCGCCGATCCAGCGCCTGGTGGATAGGGCGGCGGCGGTGTTCGTGCCGGCGGTGCTGCTGATCGCGCTGGCCACGCTGCTGGGTTGGCTGTGGGCCGGCGTGGGCGCCGAGACGGCGGTGATCCGCGCCGTCGCCGTGCTGGTGATTGCCTGCCCCTGCGCGCTGGGCCTGGCCACACCGGCGGCCATCATGGCCGGCACGGGCGTGGCGGCGCGGCATGGCATTCTGATCAAGGACGCGCAGGCGCTGGAGCTGGCGCACAAGGTGGACACAGTAGCCTTCGACAAGACCGGCACGCTGACCGTGGGCCAGCCGCGCCTGACGGAGTTCCACGTGGAACCGGGCCAGGACGAGGCCGCGCTGCTGGCGGTTGCGGCCAGCGTGCAAAGCGGCAGCGAGCACCCGCTGGCGCGCGCCGTGCTGGCTGCGGCCCGCGAACGCGGCCTGGCCTGGCCCGAGCCCGGCGCGGTGCGCGCCGTGCCCGGGCGCGGCACCGAGGGCGAGGTGGCCGCGCGCGGCTACCTGCTGGGCAGCTTGCGCTGGATGCAGGAGCTGGGCGTGGACATGCAGGCGCTGGCCGGCCAGGCCGCGGCGCTGCAGGCGCAGGGCGCCACCGTGTCGGCCCTGGCCGAGCGGGCGGCGCAAGGTGCGGGCGGCGAGCAGGCGCCTCCGGCCCTGCGCGCGCTGCTGGCCTTTGGCGACGAGCCCAAGCCCGGCGCGCAGCAGGCGCTGGCGCAGCTGCGTGCGCGCGGCGTACGGGTGGTGATGATCTCGGGCGACAACCGGGGCGCAGCCGAGGCCATGGCGCGGCGCCTGGGCCTCGACCCCGGCGTGGGCGAAGTGCTGGCCGAGGTGCTGCCCGGCGACAAGGCGGCGGCGCTGCGGCAGCTGCAGCAGGGGGGGCGCACTGTGGCGATGGTGGGCGACGGCGTGAACGACGCGCCGGCGCTGGCCGCCGCCGACGTGGGCATGGCCATGGGCAGCGGCACCGACGTGGCCATGCACGCGGCCGGCATCACGCTCATGCGCGGCGACCTGCGGCTCGTGGCGGCGGCGCTGGACGTGTCGCACCGCACCGTGGCCAAAATCCGGCAGAACCTGTTCTGGGCCTTTGCCTACAACGTGGCCGGCATTCCGCTGGCGGCGCTGGGCTACCTCAGCCCGGTGCTGGCGGGGGCGGCCATGGCGCTCAGCTCGGTCAGCGTGGTGACGAACGCCTTGTTGCTCAAGCGCTGGCGCAGTGGATAAAACTCCGCACCGGAACCCCTGCAGCCTGCGGATAAGATACGTTTTGTATCATTTGGTACGCCGTACCCCTTTTGTGAAAGGAAGACCAGGATGAACGTCTGCGCACTGATGCGAAACTTCACGATCCGCACCCGCATGATCGGCGCCATCGGGGTGGTGGTGCTGCTGCTGGGATTGCTGAGCGGGGCCGGTCTGCTGGGCATACTGCGCATCCATGACCTGAGCCAGGGTTTCGTCAGCCAATCGCACGCCGGGGTCAAGCTGCTGGGCGATCTGCGCAGCGGGATGGGGACGATCCGCCAGTACGAGAAGGACATGATCATTCAGTACGAGCGCCCCGACGAGGTACGCGCCGCGCACGGCCGCTGGGAGGCGGCGCTGGACAAGGCCGGGGCGCAGGTGGAGCAGTTCGCCGCCATCTGGCAGGGCGAGCAGCTCCGGCAGGTGCAGGCCATGGGCGGGCAGCTCCAGGCCTATCGCGAGCAGTTCGTCCCCGTGGCGCGGCAGCTGGAGGAGGGCGGCTACGACACGGCGACCGTGGCCGACCGCATGAGCCGCCGCGCGGTGGAGCATTTCGACCAGGCGGCCCAGGTGCTGCAGCTGCTGGACAAGGAACTCGCCGGCCAGGTGGAACAGGCCGTGGCGCGCCAGGATGAAATCACTGTCCAGACCAAATGGATGTTCGGCGTGGTGGTGGCGGTGTGCATGGTGGTGGTCATTCCGCTGACGCTGCTCAACATGGTGTCCATCTGCCGCCCGCTGGAGGCTGCGCGCATGTTGGCCCAGGCCATTGCCAGCGGCGATCTGTCGCAGCGCATCCGCGTCGATGGACGCGATGAAGCTGCCGACCTGCAGCGCGCGCTGATGGACATGCAGGGCGGCCTGGGCGCGCTGGTGGCCCAGGTGCGCGAGGCCAGCGGCAGCATCGCCACGGCCAGCGCCGAGATTGCCACTGGCAACCAGGATTTGTCGCAGCGCACCGAGCAGACGGCCAGCAACGCCCAGCAGGCGGTGGCGTCGCTGGCGCAGCTGACGGGCACGGTGCAGCAGACGGGGGCTTCGACCCAGGTGGCGAACCAGCTGGTGACCTCCACCTCCGAAATGGCCGTGCGCGGCGGGCAGGTGGTGCAGCAGGCGGTGCAGAGCATGAACGAGATCACGGCGTCCAGCCGGCGCATTGGCGACATCATCGGCGTGATCGACGGCATCGCCTTCCAAACCAACATCCTGGCGCTCAACGCCGCCGTCGAGGCGGCGCGCGCCGGCGAGCAGGGCCGGGGTTTTGCCGTGGTGGCCGGCGAGGTGCGCTCGCTGGCGCAGCGCAGCGCCGAGGCCGCGCGCGAGATCAAGACGCTGGTCGGCTCCAGCGTGGCGGCCGTGGATGGCGGTGTGCGCCAGGTCGAGGACGCCGGACGCGCCATGCAGGACATCGTGGCCAGCGTGCAGCGCGTGACAGGCATCATCGGCGAGATCAACTCCGCCGCCGCCGAGCAGACCACGGGCATTGGCTACGCCAACGATTCGGTGGGCGAGATCGACCGCATGACGCAGCAGAACGCCGCGCTGGTCGAGCAGTCCGCTGCCGCCGCCGCTTCGCTGCGAGAGCAGGCGGCGCGCCTGTCGCAGGTGGTGCAGCAGTTTCGCCTGGCCGATTCCGCCCAGGCGCCGGCGCACGTGCCGGCGGGTGATGTGCCGCGTCTGGAACTCGCCTGAGGGGTTGCCCGAGGCCGGCGCGCAAAAAAAACCTGTTCCACGTGGAACAGGTTTTTTTGGGGGTGGGGGAGTGCTTACTTGAGCAGGCCTTCTGCCTTGAGTGCCGCCTGCACGGCGGGGCGCGCGGCGATGCGTTCGCGGTAGGCGGCGATGTTCTTCAGGTGCGAGATGTCCAGGCCCACGAAGCCGGCCCAGCCGGTCACGGTAAACAGATAGGCGTCGGCCACGGTGAAGTGCTCGCCCATCAGGTACTGTTTGCCGGCCAGTTCGCCGTCCACCCATTGCAGGCGGCCCAGCAGGCGTTCGCGTACCTGGGGTTTGTAGTCTTCTGGGGTGGTCGGCGCGAACAGCGGGCCAAAGCCCTTGTGCACCTCGGTGCCGATGAAGGTCAGCCATTCCTGCAGGCGGTAGCGCGCCAGCGTGCCGTTGGCAGGGGCCAGGTTCTTGTGCGGCACCTGATCGGCCAGGTATTGCACGATGGCCGGCCCCTCGCGCAGGCGCGTGCCGTCGTCGAGTTCGAGCAGCGGCACGTAGCCCAGCGGGTTGATGCTGTAGAAGTCGGTGCCATCCTGCAGCTTGTGGCTCTTGGTGCTGGCCAGCACCGGGGTAAAGGCCAGGCCTGCCTCGTGCAGCACGATGTGGGGCGAGAGCGAGCAGGCGCCGGGCGAGTAGTACAGCTTCATGGGACGATTCCTGTGCAGACAAAACGGCAATGCTATGCCTTGTGCGGCAATCGTGCTCGGTACGCCGGCGAAACACTGGGTTGCGTCAGCCATTCCAATTCGGCCAGGGTGTGCATGGCCTCGGCGCGGAAGGCGCCGCAGTCCGGGCGGCAGTCCAAGCCTGTGGATTCCCGCGGTCAGCCGTGCAGGCGCTGTGCGGCCCACAGTACCTGTTCGACCACGGCGCGCACGCCGTCACGGTCGTGCTGGTGCGCCAGCGCGTCGTGCTCGTCGTTGAAGGCGCTGGCCGCGGCGCTGACGGCATGGCTGCGCGGCGCCAACCAGCATTGCAGGTTGACGAGCAGCGGCGCCAGGTGGCTTTGCGCGCGCAGCCCGCCCAGGCGGCCGTTCGAGGCGCTGAGCATGCCCACCACCTTGCCGCGGAACGCGCGGATGTCGTCGCCCCAGACCGGATGCCCCTTGACCGGGCTGGACACCCAGTCGATGGTGTTCTTGAGCAGGGCGGTGTAGCTGCCGTTGTATTCGGGCGAGCAGACGACCCAGGCCGGGTGCGCGTCCATGATTTCCTTGAGGCGCAGCACGTCGGGCGGCGTGCCGCGCGCCTCCAGGTCGGCGTTGTACAGGGGAATGTCGAAGTCGGACAGTTCCAGCAGCGTGGTCTCTGCCCCCAGCTCGCGCCCGGCCTGCGCGGCCACACGCGCCAGGCGCCGGTTGAACGATTGTTGGCGGGTGCTGCCCGCGAAGACGAGTAGTTTCATGGGCACGGATTGGAGCACAGGTGCCAAGCTGGATTCCTGCAAGGGTTTCACGTGAAACAGAGGGGCGTGCAACGCGTTTGAGCAAAGGTGGGAAAATTACGGGTTTCCCCGCGCGCCGTTTGCCGCCTTCCCCATCATTTGCTCTTGACCATGCTCTATCCCCAGGAATTCGACGTCATCGTCGTCGGTGGCGGCCATGCCGGCACCGAGGCCGCCCTTGCCAGCGCGCGCATGGGCTGCACCACGCTGCTGCTCACGCACAACATCGAGACGCTGGGCCAGATGAGCTGCAATCCCAGCATCGGCGGTATCGGCAAAGGGCATCTGGTCAAGGAGGTGGACGCGCTGGGTGGCGCCATGGCGCTGGCCACGGACGAGGCGGGTATCCAGTTTCGCATCCTCAACAGCAGCAAGGGGCCTGCGGTGCGCGCCACGCGGGCGCAGGCGGATCGCATTCTGTACAAGGCAGCCATCCGCCGCGTGCTGGAGAACCAGCCCCATCTGTGGCTTTTCCAGCAGGCCGTGGACGACCTGGTGGTGCAGGGCGACCGCGTGGTGGGAGCGGTCACGCAGGTGGGCATCACCTTCCGCAGCCGTGCCGTGGTACTGACGGCGGGCACCTTTCTGGACGGCAAAATCCACGTCGGCCTGAACAACTACCAGGGCGGCCGGGCGGGGGATCCGCCGGCGGTGTCGCTGTCCGCGCGCCTCAAGGAACTGCAGCTGCCGCAGGGGCGGCTGAAGACGGGAACACCGCCGCGCATCGACGGGCGCAGCATTGATTTTGGCCAATGCGAGGAGCAGCCCGGTGACGGCATGCCCGGTGGCGTGAACGAGGGGGTGTTGCCGGTCTTCAGCTTCATGGGCAAGGCGGACATGCACCCCAGGCAGGTACCGTGCTGGATCACGCACACCAACGCGCGCACGCACGAGATCATCAAGAGCGGCTTCGATCGCAGCCCCATGTTCACCGGCAAGATCGAGGGCGTGGGCCCGCGCTACTGCCCCAGCGTGGAGGACAAGATCAACCGCTTTGCCGACAAGGAAAGCCACCAGATCTTTCTGGAGCCCGAAGGCCTGACCACCCACGAGTACTACCCCAACGGCATCTCCACCAGCCTGCCGTTCGACGTGCAGTACGACCTGGTGCGCTCCATGCGCGGGCTGGAGAACGCGCACATCCTGCGCCCGGGCTACGCCATCGAGTACGACTACTTCGACCCGCGCGCGCTCAAGAGCAGCTTCGAGACCAGGCAACTGCAAGGCCTGTTCTTTGCCGGCCAGATCAACGGCACCACCGGCTACGAGGAGGCCGCGGCCCAGGGCCTGTTTGCCGGCCTGAATGCCGCGCTGCAGTGCAAGGGCGAAGCACCCTGGCTGCCCGGGCGCGGCGACGCCTACCTGGGCGTGCTGGTGGACGACCTGGTGACCAAGGGCGTGACCGAGCCCTACCGCATGTTCACCAGCCGCGCCGAGTTCCGCCTGCAGCTGCGCGAAGACAACGCCGACATGCGCCTGACCGAGCAGGGCCGCCAATTGGGCCTGGTGGACGATGCCCGCTGGGAGCAGTTCAGCCGCAAGCGCGACGCCGTTGCGCGCGAGAGCGAACGCCTCAAGTCCACCTGGGTCAACCCGCGCAACCTGCCGGCGGCGGAGTCCGAGCGCGTGCTGGGCAAGGCCATAGAGCATGAATACCACTTGTTCGACCTGTTGCGCCGCCCCGGGGTGGGCTACGGCGATCTGATGGGCCTGGACGGCGGCAAGTACGCCAGCGGCGATGTTTCACGTGAAACGCTGGGCGATTTGAGTGAGCCGGTCATCGAGCAGGTGGAGATCGCCGCCAAGTACAGCGGCTATATCGACCGGCAAAAGGACGAGGTGCAGCGCGCCGCGCACTTCGAGAAGCTGCGCTTGCCGCCCGAACTGGACTACATGCAGGTGGCGGCCCTGTCGTTCGAGGTGCGGCAAAAGCTGCAGAAGCACCGCCCCGAGACGCTGGGCCAGGCCTCGCGCATCTCGGGCGTCACGCCGGCGGCGATCTCGCTGCTGATGGTGCATTTGAAGAAGGGCGGCTTCAAGGGCTTTGGCCAGGAGTCCACAGCGTGACGGGCGCACCGCTGGCCGAGCCGCTGCGCGCCGGATGCCAGGCGCTGGGCCTGCCGCTGAGCGATGCGCAGCAGGCTAGGCTGCTGGACTTCATGGCCTTGCTGCACAAGTGGAACAAGGTCTACAACCTGACGGCCGTGCGCGACCCGCAGGAAATGCTGACGCACCACTTGCTCGACAGCCTGGCCGCCGTGGCCCCGCTGCAGCGCCATCTGGCGAGCCTGCCGGCCGCGGCAGGGCAGGGGCCGCGCCTGCTCGACGTGGGCAGTGGCGGCGGCCTGCCGGGCGTGGTGTTTGCCATCTGCTGCCCGCAGCTCGACGTGAGTTGCGTGGACACGGTGGCCAAGAAGGCCGCGTTCATCCAACAGGCGGCGGCCAGCCTGCAGCTGCCCAATCTGCACGGCATACACGCACGGGTGGAAACGCTGGCCGGCCCGTTCGACGTGGTGAGCTGCCGCGCCTTTGCCTCGCTGGCCGACTTCACCGCCTGGTCGCGCCAGACCCTGGGGCCGCAGTCGGTCTGGCTGGCCATGAAGGGTCGGCACCCGGCGGACGAAATTGCCGCGCTGCCCGCCCAGGTGCAGGTGTTTCACGTGGAACCATTGGCGGTTCCGGGGCTGGACGCGGAGCGCTGCATCGTCTGGATGCGCCCGAACCAGGGTGGGCTGGCGTAAACTCGACCGCATCCGTTTCGCATCGCCCGCCTTGCAGCGCCCGGCGATCGCGCCCACCGAGCGGTAGCGCTCCAACCATTTCGCAGCAGCATGGCCAAGATTTTTTGCATCGCCAACCAGAAGGGCGGCGTCGGCAAGACTACCACCTGTGTCAACCTTGCGGCGGGGCTGGCCTCCATCGGCCAGCGCGTGCTGCTTGTCGACCTGGACCCGCAGGGCAACGCCACCATGGGCTCGGGTGTGGACAAGCGCGCGCTCGAACTCAGCGTGTACGACGTGCTGCTCGAATCCGCCTCCGTGCAGGAGGCGGCCGTGCTGTCGCCGCAGTGCGGCTACCACGTGCTGGGCGCCAACCGCGAACTCGCGGGCGCCGAGGTGGAGCTGGTCACGCTGGAGCAGCGCGAAAAACGCCTCAAGGCCG
>Ga0222423_1000176_pt1 | contig 57118 bp, 61 predicted proteins | sample 3A0metagenome_FD_182472 | JGI IMG/M metagenome (GOLD analysis project Ga0222423, IMG submission 182472) | Enriched microbial communities from leaf-cutter ant dump, University of Wisconsin, Madison, United States - 3A0 (version 2) | ecosystem: Environmental > Terrestrial > Nest > Insects nest >...
TCTGGGCGCAGGCTCAAGGAAGAAGCCGTGGCCACACCGGCGGACGCGACAGGGGCCGAAGCACTGCTGTCGGGCCTTGAGCGCGAACGCGATCAGCTCGGGGCCGTGAACCTCAGGGCCGAGGAAGAAGCGTCCGAATATCAGGAGCGACTTGAGAATATCAGCCGCGAACGCATCGACCTGACGACAGCCATTGCCAAACTGAGGGATGGTATAGACGAACTGAACAGCGAGGGGCGTGAGCGGCTTCTGGCGGCCTTTGAGGTCATAAACGCCCATTTCAAGACCCTGTTCGTCGCCCTGTTCGGTGGCGGATCGGCGGAACTGAGGCTGGTCGAATCAGACGACCCGCTTGAGGCGGGCCTTGAAATCTATGCCTGTCCGCCGGGCAAGCGTCTGTCGGCCATGAGCCTGATGTCTGGCGGGGAGCAGGCCCTGACGGCCACCGCCCTTATTTTCGGGGTGTTTCTCGCCAATCCGGCCCCGGTCTGTGTGCTGGATGAGGTCGATGCGCCGCTCGATGACGCCAATGTCGATCGCTATTGCCGCCTTTTGGCGGAAATGCGCCAGCGTACCCAGACGCGCTTCATTGCCATTACCCATAATCCGGTGACCATGGCGCGGATGGACAGATTATTCGGGGTGACCATGGCCGAGCGCGGCGTTTCACAGCTTGTCAGCGTCGATCTCAGTCAGGCCGAAGCCCTGATCGCCGAATAAAAATCAGCGACTAGACTTTACGGAACAATTAGATCAACTTTCTGTCATTGCGTTGCTTGACCTTTTAACGCACTCCGATTAGGTTCCGCGCCGTTCGAAACAGGGTGAGCGCGTCAAACCGTTTACCCGCCTGCAAAGTTCTGAACATGACCAATAACCCCGATCAGCAAGACTCCGGACTGGAGAAACTTGAGGCCATCGACCGGAAGCTCAAGGCCATAGAGGCCCGAAAGTCCGTCAAGACCTCTGATCATGCTGAAAATGAGGTGGGCGCCGGTAAGGGCTATCAGGCTCTGGGCGAACTTCTGGGGGGGATATTTGTCGGTCTCGGGCTTGGGTGGCTTTGTGACAATTATCTGCATACGGGGCCGTTCGGCGTGATCGTCGGCACCATAGGCGGGATGATTATCGGGGTTTATATAGTCGCCAGAGGCGGCCATAACCGAGGCCAGACGCAGGATTCGGAAAAAGATCACGACCGCGAGTGATGCGGTCATAGCGCTTTATACATAGATGAGGTTGTGGGCTTATGGCCGATCCGTTGCACCAGTTCCAGATCCAGAAAATCGTGGAGCTTCCGGCGTTTGAAGTCGCGGGCATACCTGTTGACCTGTCCATCACCAACTCGGTTCTGGCGATGATGTTCGCCGTGGGTGCGGTCATCCTGTTCTTCGCCCTTTCGACCGCCCGCGCCGCGATCATTCCCGGTCGCGGTCAGGTGATGGCCGAGGGCCTGTTCAAGCTGGTGGACGATCTGACCGATTCGATCATCGGCCATGACGGGCGCGCCTTCTTCCCGTTTGTCTTTACCCTGTTCCTGTTCATCCTGAGCTGTAACCTCGTGGGGATGACGACCTATTTCACGGCGACCTCGCAACTGGCGGTAACGCTTACCCTGGCGCTTCTGACCATTCTGACGGTCATTGTCGTCGGCGTCCTGCGTAACGGTCTGGGCTTCTTCAAGCTGTTCTGCCCGTCGGGCGTGCCCTGGCCGATCCTGCCGATCCTCATCCCGATCGAAATCATTTCGTTCCTGATGCGTCCGATCACCCTTACCTTGCGTCTGTTCGGCAACATGGTCGGCGGTCACATCGTGATGAAGGTGTTTGCGGGCTTTATCATCGCTCTGGCGTCCGCGGGCGTTCTGGGCTATCTGGGCGGCTTCGTGTCTCTGGCTGCTGTTGTGGCTCTGACCGCGCTTGAGTTCCTTGTCGCCTATCTGCAAGCCTTCGTGTTCGCGGTTCTGACGTGCGTTTATCTGAATGATGTGGTCAATCTTCACGACCACTAATCACCCCCTATTGTCTTTTTGATCCCTACTTCTGGAGTTTAAAATGGATCTCACGGCTTACAAGTTCATCGGTGCCGGTCTGGCTATGCTTGGTATGATCGGTGCAGGTATCGGTCTCGGTATCCTGTTCGGCAACTTCTTCCAGGGTGCCATGCGCAACCCTTCGGCAGCCAAGTCGCAACAAACCAACCTCTTCATCGGCATGGCGCTGACCGAAGCTCTGGGCATTCTGGCGTTCGTTATCGCCATCATGATCCTGAACGGCTAATTCAGCCTGTTGACTGAATGTAATGACGGGTCAGGCTTGAAACATCAGTCTGATCCGTCGTTTGTTACAGACCCTGACTTCGCAAAATCTGTTTTTGCGGATCATAAAGGATCAATCCATGAGCGTTACCTCAAGTCCTGAGGCACCGGTGACTACGGTTGCGACGCTTGAGCCTGTTGTTACCGCGCCGGCTTCGGCTGAGGCGGCTCATGAGGCGGCTCAGGCGGGCAGTCCGGCCCCCACAGCCCATACCGAAGAAGTGCATGGCCACGGCGATGAACACGCTTCGGGCGGTCTGCCGCAGTTCCAGACGGAACACTGGGCGGGTCAGATGGTGTGGCTGGTCATCCTCTTCACCCTGCTGTTCATCCTGATTGCCAAAATATTTGCGCCGCGTCTGCGTAAGGCCATCGACAACCGGGGCTTCACCATTGCCGAAGACCTCGCCAATGCCCGCGCCATCCGTGACGAAGCTGAGGCTCAGGCCATGGCAGCGGCCAGCGAAACGGCTCAGGCCCACGCCGCTGCGCGCAAGCTGGCCTCCGATGCCAAGGCTAAGGCGGCGGCAGAACTGGCGGCGGCTCAGGCGGCCGAAGATGCCCGTCTGAACGCGGTTCTGGCCGATTCGGAAGCCCGTATCCGTACGGCGCGTGACGAAGCCCTGTCGCATGTGGCCGATATTGCTTCGGAAACGGCTTCGGCGCTGGTTGAAAAACTGACCGGTAAGGCCCCGACCAAGGCGGCCCTGTCGGCGGCTGCGAAAAAAGCGTAGGAGAGACCGATGTTTGAAAATCCCGAAACCTGGGTACGCATCGGCCTTCTGGCTTTCGCCGTGCTGCTGATCGTCATGAAGGTGCCGCAAAACCTGTGGAAGTCCCTTGGGGCGACCGGTGATTCGGTACGCGCCGAACTGGATGAAGCCGTACGCATCCGTCAGGAAGCCCAGACCCTTCTGAACAGCATCAAGGCCCAGCGTCTTGAGGCCGAACAGAAGGCCAAGGAACTGGTGGCCTTTGCCGAGGACGAAGCCAAGCGTCTGGCCGAAGAAGCCCGTGTCAATCTTGCGGAATCGATCAGGCGTCGTCAGGCGCAGGCCGAAGCCAGGATTGCGCAGGCCGAAGCCCGCGCCGCGTCAGACGTCAAGTCTGCGGCGGCGGATCTGGCCAGCCAGATTGCCGAGGAAGTCCTGATCAAGCGTGCCTCTGGCCTCAAAGGTGATGCACAGGTCGATAGCGCCATCAGCCAGATCGGCAAGCGCTTCTCCTGAGTACAGCTTTGATCTGTCTCATAAAAAAACCCTCCGGTTCCGCCGGAGGGTTTTTTTATGGCATGAAGTGAGGCCCCCTCATTGAGGCAAGCCCTCCTCCGGCGGAAACAACTATCGCCCTTGCGGCAAACCCTGTACACTGCGACTCATGAGTAAACTTCACCGAATGCCCTCCCGACACTCTCAGGGCCTGCCTGACGATGATACCCTTCTTGAGGTTCTGAAAACCTCACGCGATGTCGATGTCTCGGCACTGGCACGGCATTTCGGCCTCAAGGGCGAGGAACGCCGCCTGCTGCGTCACCGCCTGAAAAGCCTCGTTGAAAAGGGGAAGATCGACAAACAGGGCCGCAAGACCTTTGCCGCTGTCGGCACCCTGCCGGAAACCGGCGCCGCCGAGGTCGTGGAACGCGATGTTGATGGCGAACTGTGGGTACGCTGGGGCAAGGATGACGCGCATAAAACCCCGCTGGCGCGTCTGGCCCCGCTGAAAAAATCCATCTCCCAGACCCCGCCCGCTCTCGGGGACCGGCTGTATGTGCGCTTTGAAAAGCACGGCGACGAATGGCTGGCGCATCTGGTGAAAATTCTCGATCAGGGCGCGCCGAAACTGGTCGGTGTGGTGCGGATCGGCAAGCGCGGCAAGCTCAGGGAATATCGTCTCGAAAGCGTCGATCGCAAATCCCGCGACAGCTATGTGCTGGTTGCCGGTGCGCTGGATGGCCTGAAAGACGGCGATGTCGTCATGGCCTCGCCGCAAGGTGGTTCTTTGGGGGGCACGCATCGCTATGGCCCCAAACCGGCGCGCCTGCTTGAGGTCATCGGTGAGGAAAACAGCCCGCGCATTGCCTCGGTCATGGCCATTCACGCCCACGGCCTGCCGGTCGGTTTCCAGACCTCGACGGTCAAAGAGGCCGAAGCCGCCAAAGCCCCCGACCTCGGCAAACGCACCGATCTGCGCGACCTGCCCTTCGTTACCATCGACCCGCAGGACGCCAGGGATCATGACGATGCCGTCTATGCCCATGCTGATGATGACCCCGCCAATGCCGGCGGCCATGTCGTCTGGGTGGCCATTGCCGATGTCGCCCACTATGTGACCTCCGGCTCGTCGCTTGATCGTGACGCGCGCGAAAAAGGCAACTCGACCTACTTCCCCGACCGCGTGGAGCCGATGCTGCCGCACGTCCTGTCGGCAGGCCTCTGTTCGCTTCAGGAAGGCGAAAACCGCGCCACATTAGCAGTGCGCATGGTGTTCGACGCTTCGGGCAAAAAGGTCAGCCACAGGTTCGTGCGCGGCCTGATGCGTTCAGCGGCGAAACTGAGCTACGAACAGGCGCAGGCGGCCATAGACGGCACGCCGGACGACAAGACTGCCCCCCTGCTTGAGCCGCTGCTGAAGCCCCTGTGGGCCGCCCATGCCTGCCTGTCGAAAGGCCGCAGGACGCGTCAGCCGCTACATATCACCTCGACCGAGCGTAAGGTGCAACTGGATGATGACGGCAATGTCGTAGCCATCATTCCGCGCGTTCAGCTTGAGGCGCATGGCCTGATCGAAGAAATGATGATTCAGGCTAATGTCTCGGCTGCCGAGACGCTTGAGAAGCATCGTTCGCCGCTGATCTATCGCGTGCATGAACCGCCGTCTCTGGAAAAGGTCGGCAATCTGGCTGACTTCCTGTCAACGCTCGGCCTGCCGTGGAACAAGGGCGAACCGCCGCGCACCGACCGCTTTAACAAGCTCTTGGATGCGCAAAAGGACGGGCCGCACGCCGACATCATCAACGAGGTCGTCCTGCGCACCCAGATGCAGGCCCATTATTCAGCAGAAAACGCCAGTCACTTCGGGCTTAATCTCGACCGTTATGCGCATTTCACCTCACCGATCCGCCGCTATGCCGACCTGATTGTGCATCGGGCGCTGATCCGCGCGCTGAAACTCGGTGACGACGGCCTGACCGACTATGAGATGAAGACCCTGGCCGACACGGCCGAACATATTACCTCGACCGAGCGCCGCTCGATGCAGGCCGAACGCGAAGCCATTGAGCGCTATGTCGCCGCCTTCCTTGAGGACAGGGTCGGCGCAACCTTTGAAGGCCGCATTGTCGGGGTCACGCGCTTTGGCCTGTTCGTCAAGCTGCTGGAAACCGGTGCCGACGGCATCATTCCCGTCTCAAGCCTTCAGGACGATTACTATATCCACGACGACAAGGCCCATGCCCTTGTCGGGGAACGCCATCACCACCGCTGGCGGCTGGGGCGGACGATCGAGGTTGAGCTGAAAGAGGCCATGCCCATGACCGGCGGTCTGGTGTTCAAGGCCCTGTCCGAACCGGAAGCGCCCGATCCCAATGCCCCGCGTCCGCGTCTGGGGGTCAGGTCGCGCACCGAAACCCTGCGTCGCACCTCCGGCAGGAACGGACGCCCCAAAGGGCTTACGGCCAAATCAAAAGGTAAAAAGAAGAAAAGGTAACAACTCCTTCCCCGTAAACGGGGAAGGAGTAAAATTGTTCTTTTTTTTTGATCCGCGCCACAGCCAGGGCCCTTATGCCAAAGGCCACCTCATCGGCATCATCATAGACAGCCTTCGCCGCGACACGATAAACCCATATATTCTGCACCCTTAACCACTCATCCCTGAGCGCATCTTTTTGCGGGTGATCCTCGCGTTCATGGATTTCGCCATCTATCCCGACGGCCAGACGTGCCTTGACGCAATAAAAATCCAGCACATAAGGCCCCACGGCATGTTGCCGCCGGAAGACAACGCCTTGCGCATCCTTTTGACGCAGACGCACCCACAACCATACCTCAAGGCGGAGTCATGGCCTTGCGCAGGCTTCGGGCAAATGTCGTTCTAACCCCGCTCCGCATATTCCCCCGCGGAAAAATCAGCCCTCGAGTTCGCCCTTCAGCGCCTCACGCGCCTGCGCCAGATATTCGGCGACCTTGGTGCGCACTTCGCTTTCGGACACGGTCAGGTTCGACGCCTTGAGGTCGCCCAGCACCTTGCGAATCACATCTTCTTCGCCGGGCTGCTCGAAATCGGCGCGCACGACGGCCCTGGCGTAGTTTTCGAGACTGTCGCCGCTGAGGCCCATCTTCTCGCCCGCCCACAGACCGACCAGCCGGTTGCGGCGGGAAACAGCCTTGAACTCAAGTTCCTCGCTATGGGCAAACTGTGCCTCAAATCCCTTGGAACGATCATCAAATGTAGTCATAGCGATAAAACCTCAGTTACACCGACGGTTTTAATCCGCGCAAAGTCCATAAGCAACACAAACCGTCATTTACATCGTAAAAGATTTTGATTATTTGCAGCCTCAGTCCGCATCCCATAGGATGCCTCCAGCCGTTTGAAAGGCGCTTTTCGGATCAACCTCGTCACTCCCTGCCCTCACCTTAGTGTGCGGACATCGGACAGCCCGGAATGACCCGCGACCTTTCAGCCCCCATTGAACCGGAGATGGCCGTAATGACGACCCGTCGCAAAAAAATCTACGAAGGCAAGGCCAAGATCCTGTACGAAGGCCCTGAGCCGGGCACCCTTGTGCAGTATTTCAAGGATGATGCCACCGCTTTCAACGCCCAGAAAAAAGCTGTGCTTGAGGGGAAAGGCGTCATCAATAACCGCATTTCCGAATTCGTCATGACCAAGCTGACGAATATCGGCGTGCAAAACCACTTCATCAAGCGCCTGAACCTGCGTGAGCAGCTGATCCGCGAAGTCGAGATCATCCCGCTTGAGGTCGTCTGCCGCAATGTCGCCGCCGGTTCGATTGCCAAGCGCTTCGGCATCCCCGAAGGCCAGCAACTGCCGCGTTCGATCATCGAGTTTTACTATAAGAACGATGCCCTCGAAGACCCGATGGTCACCGAGGAACATATCACCGCCTTCAACTGGGCGCAGACGCCGGAAATCGACGATATTCTCGCCACCACCCTGCGCGTCAACGACTTCCTGTCGGGCATGTTCGCCGCCGTCGGCATTACGCTGGTCGATTTCAAGATCGAATATGGCCGCGTGTTCGAAGGTGACTTCTCGCGCGTTATTCTGGCTGACGAAATCAGCCCCGACTCCTGCCGCCTGTGGGATGCGACCTCGGGCGAAAAACTCGACAAGGACCGCTTCCGCCGCGATATGGGCAATGTCATCGAGTCCTATACCGAAGTCGCCAAGCGTCTGGGCATCATGGGCGATATGCCCCGCGTAATCGAAGGAGGCTTTGGCAATGACGCTGAAGGCTAAGGTTCATATTTTTCTGAAAAACGGTGTGCTGGACGTTCAGGGCAAGGCCGTCGAAGGCGCGCTGTCCGGCCTCGGCTGGACGGATGTGTCCAATGTCCGCGTCGGCAAGGTGCTTGAGTTCGATCTGAAGGCCACGGACAAGGCTGCCGCCGAAACCGAGGTCAGGGCCATGTGCGAAAAGCTGCTGGCCAATACTGTGATCGAATCCTATCGTATCGAGGTTGCGTAATATGAAAGCCGCCGTGCTCGTTTTCCCCGGCTCCAACTGCGACCGCGACTGTAAGGTAGCGGTCGAAACCACGACCGGCGGCCATGTCGATATGGTCTGGCATCAGGAAACGTCCCTGCCTGCGGGGCTTGACCTGATCGTCATTCCCGGCGGCTTCTCTTATGGCGACTATCTGCGTTGCGGGGCCATGGCCTCGCAATCGCCGGTCATGGCCGAAGTCATCAGGGCGGCCGAACGCGGCGTATCGGTCTTAGGTATCTGCAACGGTTTCCAGATCCTGTGCGAAAGCGGCCTTCTGCCCGGTGCGCTTCTGCGCAATGCCGGTCTTAAATATGTCTGCAAACCCATTGAACTGACGATAGAAAACCGCAATACGCGCTTCACCTTAGCCTATGGCGATCAGAAAACCGTCTGGATGACACAGGGCAATGGCGACGGCAATTTCTTTGCCGATGCCGACACCCTGAAGGCCATTGAAGACAATAATCAGGTAGTGTTCCGCTACGTGGAAAACCCCAACGGGTCGGTGAACAATATCGCCGGTATCGTCAACAAGGCGGGCAATGTGCTGGGCATGATGCCGCACCCTGACCGCGCCTTTGAACCGGCGCTGGGGTCTGCCGATGGCGCCCCCATCTTCCACAGCCTGCAACAATTGCTGCAAAGCGCCTGAGTTTTCGAGACTATCATGAACACCACCAAAACCATCGCTGAATACGCCGCCGAATACGGCCTGAAGCCTGATGAATATCAGGTCATTCTCGACCGTCTGGGCCGTGAGCCGAACCATGTCGAACTGGGCGTGTTCTCGGTCATGTGGTCGGAACATTGTTCCTATAAGTCCTCGCGCCTGCACCTGAAGAAGTTTCCGGTCACCGGCGAAAAGGTCATTTGCGGCCCTGGTGAAAATGCCGGTGTCATCGACATTGGCGAAGGGGCCAATGGTGAAAAACTGGCCTGTATCTTCAAGATGGAAAGCCACAACCACCCCTCCTATATCGAACCCTATCAGGGCGCGGCAACGGGCGTGGGCGGCATTATGCGCGATGTGTTCACTATGGGGGCGCGGCCTGTGGCGCTTCTGAACGCCCTGCGCTTCGGTGAACCGGATCATCCCAAAACAAAGCGCATCGTCGAAGGTGTGGTCGCCGGTATCGGCGGCTATGGCAACTGTGTCGGCGTGCCGACCGTCGCCGGTGAAACCAACTTCCATGCGGGCTATAACGGCAACTGTCTGGTCAACGCCATGTGCGTGGGCCTTGCCGATGCCGACAAGATTTTCTACTCCGCCGCACCGGAACCCGGCCTGCCAGTGGTCTATTTCGGTTCCAAGACCGGTCGTGACGGCATTCACGGGGCCACCATGTCCTCGGCGGAGTTCTCAGAGGATTCCGAAGAAAAGCGCCCGACGGTTCAGGTTGGCGACCCGTTTGCCGAAAAGCTGCTTATCGAGGCAACGCTTGAACTGATGGCCTCAGGGGCCGTGGCCGCCATTCAGGACATGGGCGCGGCGGGTCTGACGTCTTCATCGGTTGAAATGGCCGGTAAGGGCGGACTGGGGATCACGCTTGATCTCGACAAGGTACCGCAGCGCGAAGAAAACATGTCGGCCTATGAGATGATGCTGTCGGAATCGCAGGAGCGGATGCTGGCCATCCTCAAGCCCGGTCGCGAAGAAGACGGTTACCGCATCTTCAAAAAATGGGGTCTGGATGCGGCCGTCATCGGTGAAACCAATACCTCAGGCCATATCGTCCTGACGCATAAGGGTGAGGTCGTCTGTGACCTGCCACTGGCCCCGCTGTCGGACGATGCCCCGCTGTATGACCGTCCGTGGGAAGAGCCTGATACCGAAGCCCCCCTCGCCCGTGTACCGGTCGCCCCCGTCGGTGACGCGCTTCTGACCCTGCTCAAAAGCCCCGACATGGCCTCCAAGCGCTGGTTGTGGGAACAGTATGACCGTCACGTCATGGCCGACACCCTGGCCGATTCCGCCACAGGCTCGGACGCCGGTATCGTGCGCGTCCACGGCACCAAGAAGGCGCTGGCGGTAACGTCTGACTGTACGCCGCGCTACGTCAAGGCCAACCCCTATGAGGGCGGCAAACAGGCCGTGGCCGAAGCCTGGCGCAACCTGACCGCCGTTGGCGCAGACCCGATCGCCATCACCGACAATCTGAACTTCGGCAATCCCGAACGCCCCAAGATCATGGGCCAGATCGTCCGCGCCATCGACGGCATGGCCGAAGCCTGCCGCGTGCTGAACTTCCCCGTCGTGTCCGGTAACGTGTCGCTGTATAACGAAACCAACGGCATCGCCATCCCGCCGACCCCGACGGTCGGCGCTGTCGGCCTGATCGAAGACTATGACAACCGTATCGGCTTCAACAGCCTGCAAGGCGGTCAGGTGCTGATCCTGATCGGCGACACGAAGGGCGAACTGGGGTCATCCCTGTACCTGCGCGAAGTGCATGGCCTTGAGGAAGGCGCGCCGCCGCCGGTCGATCTGGAACTGGAAAAGCTGAACGGCGATTTCGTCCGCAGCCTGATCCACACCAAAACCGTGAAGGCGGTGCATGACCTGTCTGACGGCGGGCTTCTGACGGCGGCCTTCGATATGGCCGTGGCGTCAGGCATCGGCATCGAGCTGAAAAACCCGACCGGTCTTGAGGCTCATGTCTTTGCCTTTGCCGAGGATCAGGCGCGTTATCTGGTGGCCGTCGATGAGGCGTCCGCGCATCTGGTGCTGGCCCGTGCGGCCGAGGCCGGTGTCGCCGCCCAGACAGTCGGCGTGGCCACGGGCAGCGATCTGGTACTGACCGGTGCCATGTCCCTGTCGCTTGAGGCACTGAAACAGGCGCACGAAAGCTGGTTACCCGCCTATATGGGCGCAGAATAACAAAAAACGGCGGAGATGACCTCTCCGCCGTTTTTTATGGGCTAATCCTTCAGGCCTCCCAGCCGTTTGAGGATCAGATAGACCGACACACAGACGCAGGTCAGGCCGATCCCCGCCAGAAGCCCCGAGAGGGCCGTGAGCGGTTCACTCTGCCCTGCCCCGTTAGTGAGGCTGCGTGACTGATAATAGAGCGCCATGGCCCCGCCCAGCGCCGCCAGACCAACCACCGCACTGATAATCCACACCAGTGTCGCCGTCACCCGCCGCCACAGGCCCCTGCCATCGTCGCGACGGCCTTCTGCCGACAGGGCCACGCGCCCGTCTCCGGTCGTCCAGTCCGCTTCGTCATCAAACACCGGTGCCCTCAAAGCGCCTGAAGTCGCCCCATAGTCGGCCAGCCGCGATGTCTCCTCAGGCGGCAACACCTCGATCATCGGCGGGTCAGAAACAGGTGGTACGGCGGCCACCTCAGATGCGACTTCCGGCTCTGTTTCCGCCTCAGGCGGCGTCGAAGGCCTGACGGTTCCCGGTGTGATCAGGGTGGCGTCGATTTCCACCCCGTTCCGGTCAGGCGTCAGGAACAGCTCTTTTTCCGCCGCCCGCCGCCGCACCAGCGGTGCCAGCACATAGGTCTGACCGTTATAGTCGGCGCTTGTCCAGTTCTCCATAGCCTGAGCGGCCTCATGGAAACGGCCCTCATTGATCCGGCGCCGCACATCCGAGGTGCCAAATGCCTCAAGGCCGATATTGAACACAAAGGACACCAGCGCATCAAACTGGTTCTGATTGAGCGGCGTCTGCACCAGACTGTTCAGGCCCTCGACTACCGGCAACAAATCAAAACGCAGCAGGGCCTCGGCATCATCCGCCGAAACACGGGCGCCTTCGCGGGCGGAACGGGTGTGACCATAGCCGATAGACCAGCGCCCGTCCCCCAGACGGGTCGCCTGTTGGCGCAAGCCTTCAAAACGCCGGATCAGGCTGAGGCCGTTGCGGGAGATTTTATGGCGCGCGCTCATCCCTTATCCTGACCCGAAACGCAACCTTCCGTCAATCTCCAGAAGCGTACTGGCCCTACAGAAGAATAACCGCCGCCAGCCCCAGAAAGCTGAAAAAGCCCATACAGTCCGTAACCGCGGACACGAAGATCGGCGACGCAATCGCCGGATCACGGCCCATGCGCGATAAGGTCAGAGGCACCAGCGTCCCCGCCAGAGCCGCCGCCGCCAGATTGATGATCACCGCCAGACCGATCACCATCCCCAGCCCCGGATTGCGGTACCACAGCCCCGCCACGACCCCCAGCATCAGGGCAATGGCCGCCCCGTTGACCAGCGCCACCCGCACCTCACGCCAGACGGTTCTGATGGCATTGGCCGTCGTCAGTTCGCGTGACGACAGGGCGCGCACCGAAACGGTCAGGGCCTGCGTGCCTGAATTACCACCAATCGAGGCGACGATCGGCATCAGCACGGCCAGCGCCACCAGCCTGGCAATCTCGGCCTCGAACATCGAAATCAGCCACGAGGCAAAAAACGCCGTCAGCAGATTGAGCGACAACCACGGCAGACGCGCCCTGACCATCTCCCACAGATCGGCGTCACGGCCTTCGCTTTCGGACACCCCCCCAAGGGCAAGGATGTCTTCGCGGCTTTCTTCCTGAATGATATTAACGATGTCATCGACGGTTATCTGACCGACCAGCCGGTCACCGGCATCGACCACAGGGGCCGAGATCAGGTGATATTTGCCGAAAATATAGGCGACCTCCTCCTGATCCATATCGACCTGAATTTCCGTCACCGGCTCCATAATGGCCGACAAGGGCGTCTCACGCGCGGTACGCATCAGAAGCGACACCGGCAAGGCCCCGATAGGCCGGTGGCCCGGATCGATGACATAGACATCGAAAAACAGTTCCGGCAATTCGGCGGCATGGGCGCGCATATGGTCGATGGCCTGTCCGACATCCCAGAAATCGGGTGCCGCCACCACTTCACGCTGCATCAGGCGACCGGCGGTTTCCTCCTCGAACGACAGGGAGGTGACCATGGCCTCGCGGTCGGCCTCGGTCATGGCCGCCAGCACCGCCTTTTGCTGATCGGCTTCCATGTCCTCGAACACGGCGGCGGCGTCATCGGAATCGAGTTCCTGAAGCACCTCGGCCAGATCGTCGGGACGGAGGTTTTCCACCACCTCCTCACGGATGCCGTCATCGAGTTCCGGCAGCACCTCGGCCAGCAGATCCGCCGGTATCCACGGGATCACCTGCTCACGGTAATCGGCCGACAGAAAACCCATCAGATCGGCAATATCCGCCGGATGCAGGGCGTCCAGAAGCTCACGCAACCGTAAGCCGTCACCGCGATCGGCCGAATCGATCACCAGCTCGATATATTGCGGATTGAGGGCGTAATCGTCCTGAAGGGCGAAGTCCTCGATGTCTTCGGGGGTATTCAATGGCGGCAGATCATCGTCCTGAAGGTCGCGCACTTCCGGCACTTCTGACTCGTTCAGGCTTTTCAGCGACACGAAGCGCAGATCGTCCGCCGTTTCCGCCGCAGGGTCATAAGGGGTGTCGGGGTCGGGTTTCTGAGACATGGAACCACCCTCCCCTCAAAAGGCTTACAAGACGGCGTTGAAATCCCCATCAAAATCGCCCGAATCTCCAGAGATTGCAACCTGTTTCGCAGTCTGCGCCCCCATTGGCAGGCCCATGCGCACCCTTTGTCATAAGGGCGTAAAAAAAGCGCCCCTAACAGGCGCTTTTTTAAAATTCCGATTGGTGCGGTCGAGAAGACTCGAACTTCCACATCTTGCGATACAGCGACCTCAACGCTGCGCGTCTACCAATTCCGCCACGACCGCACGCATCGGAAGGCGCGCCATGTACCAATCATTGCGGGTTTTGTGAAGCGCTAAAAACAGCTTATCCCCGATATTTGCAAAATTTTTTGCGCCTGCCCTAGCTGCCGAGCGCCATGAAATCATAGACATCGGCCGGACGGGTAACGACGATAGAGATTTTTTCCTCGAAAATCTGAATTTCGCCGCGCGCCACCGGATGGTTGTTGGCCAGTATCCACACCTCATCATGTTCGCGGGCATCGAGCGGAATCACCGCCCCGCGCCCCATACGCAGCAATTGCTGCATCGGCAGGACGCTGCGCCCCAGAAGCACCGATATTTCGACCGGCACGGCGCTGACCTGATTTGACATTGCACTCGACATAAGGCTCACGAACCACCATATAGGGAGCCTGACGCTCCGTAAAAATCCATTCTTATGCAACATGCTTGATGACAGGTTAAACCTTGGTAACAGGGTTGATTTTTTCTTAAAAACCCCCGACGCCCCCCTGCCCGAATGGCGGGTGGAGCGCCAGAAGGTCACCTATCCCGACGCCGTGGCCCTGATGGAAGCCCGCGTCGAGGCCATCCATAAGGGCGAATCGCCTGAGCTTGTCTGGCTGATCGAGCATCCGCCGCTCTATACGGCGGGCCTGTCCGCCAAACGTGAGGATCTGCTGGAACCTGAGCGCTTTGAGGTGTTCGACAGCGCGCGCGGTGGTCAGTTCACCTATCACGGGCCGGGGCAACGGGTCGTCTATCTGATGCTCGACCTCAACCGGCGCACAAAGGATGTAAGGGCCTTTATCGAAGCTCTTGAAACCTGGATCATCGACACCCTGTCCGCCTTCAATGTCGAAGGCCATATCCGTGAGGGCCGCGTCGGGGTGTGGGTCGAACGGCGTGATCGCGGTATCACGCCCGTCCCCGAAGACAAGATTGCCGCCATCGGCATAAAGCTCAGGCGCTGGGTCAGTTTCCACGGCATCAGCCTGAATGTCGAACCCGACCTCAGCCATTTTTCCGGCATCGTCCCCTGCGGCATCTCGGAACACGGGGTCACCAGTCTTGTCGATCTGGGCCTGCCCGTGACGATGGACGAGGTGGATTATGCCCTGAAACAGAGCTTTGTCGCCCGTTTCGGGCCAGTCTCAGAGGCTTAAACGGTTTCCGGCGTGATCTCAGCCCGCAATGGCGGGCCGTAGCGGTTAAAGCCGCGTTCGCCCGGCATCAGCACCAGATCGACAAAGGCCCACACCAGCACCAGAACCCCCAGCGCGTCCGACACGCGGCTCGGCACCGGCCAGACCATGATAAAGGCCACAAGGATCACGGCCGACCACCAGCCGGAGCGCCCGCGATCATGCAGGCGTTTCGACAGGACATTGGCGGCGACATAGAACAGGAACGGATAGACGATCCAGAAGGTCAGAAGCCTCAGGGCATCGACGGCCACGGCCTCATAAAGCCACACCGCCAGTATCAGCAGAACCAGTGCAATGATGAACGGCGTTTGACGTATGCGCCCGTGCGACGAAAAGAACAGTTCGTTCCAGTCAATTTTCTGGCCCATCCATAACCCCGTAATAAAAAACGGTGCAGACATGATCCGCACCGCTTTCCGATTAACACCCCTGCCGGTCTTTTTGAAGACTTTACTGCGTCAGGCGGGTCTTTTTCATGGTATTGAAGACATCGAGCAGAGCTTCGCCCAACTGGCTGGCGCTGGTCAGATCATAGAAATATTCAGGCTTTGAGGCACAGCCCCTGAGCAGGGCCGAATTGCCCTCCATCACCCGCACGACGAATACCGTAATCCCCTGCGCGCGGGCCGCTTCACAGGCCAGTGTGGTGCGCGCATCGATGTCCCTGGTCGTCGAGGTAAAGCGGTTTTGCGTATTTTCCCCGTCGGTGACAAGGATCATATATTTCAGGGTTTCTTCATCCCCGAAATTGACGCCTTCACTATAGGGCATGTGCGGCGACAACACCTCGATGCCCCACTGCACGCCGATGGTAATATTGGTATTGCCTTCGGACTCCAGCGATTTGACATGCGCGCGCACGCTGCCGATATCTTCGGTCAGGCCCATGACCGGCTTCAGCCTGGTGTCCGTAAAATCACAGGCACGCGCCGGATAACGGGTCGCCACATTGGTCGTCGGCGAAACCTCGGACACGTCATAGGGCTGTTCGCGGTCGGAAATGCAGCCCTTCCAGTCCCGCCGGTTTTCCGGCAGGGCCGGAAACGGGGATTTGGCCGCAATAGCATCATAGCCGGTGCTGTTATCGGCCTTGATCGTAATATCGGAGGCCGAAACCGAGCTGAAATTGCCGGGCTTCGCCTTATAGTCATCCAGATTGTTCCTGGTGACCACACTGCCCGTATCTTCGGTCAGGCTGCGCTTGCCGTTCTGAACGCGCTCGGTGCGGTTATAGCTATAGATCTTATAGCTGTTGCCCGATTTTTCATTCGCCTTGACGATCACCGAATAGTCGGTAGCGCTGCCGCTTTTTACCGAACGGGTATAGTAAAGGGCGGTGGACTTACAGGTCGGGACATTGCTGGCCGACGCACAGACCTTAGCCAAAGCCAGATGCAGGGATTCGCAATAGTTGGCATCGAGTTTGGCGCAGACCGGTGACACCTGACCGTAATCGATATAGCTCAGGTTCGTCGCCGGTGCGATCTTGACCTGCGTATTGAACGGCACGACGGCGACCTTGGTGCCGCTGGTATTGGTGCCCTTTTCGCTCAGAATACCGGCCAGAACCGTATCGACGCTCGATTTCAGATTGGTCATGCGGTTATTGCCGGCCATCGAACCGGTCGTATCCAGCACCAGAACGATCTCGGACTTGCGCAGTTGCGCCTGCGCCTTGGACACCACCGTCACCGGCAGGCCATCGCCCATGCCGACCAGACCGAGGAACAAGGGTGCCACCCGTGCATGAACCCTATAGGTCATGTCCGTCCGGTTGCCCGTGACCACGCGCCCCAGTTCGACACTGGTGATTTCCACATTGTCGCGACTTTGCTGACCATCAAGGAAGGCCGTATCGAACACATGGCGGGCCGCCGTTCTCTGTTCGGCTTCGGTGGCACGCGTCAGTGCCGAGGCCCTGAGTACCGCCGCATCGGCCGCGTCCTGAAGACGGCTGCGTTCGGTCTGGACGCGGGCAAAGTCGATCCCGCCACCGGCCGCCGCACAGACCACCATGGCCGACAGACCGAATATCAGGGCGGCATTGCCGCGTCTGTCCCGGCCAAAGGCCGCACGGGTTTCATTCAGTCGTGACAAAAAGCCGAAAAACAACGTCTTTTCCATTCTCGGTCGCACCCCTTATTGTACCAATCATCCCGCCCGGAGATAATGGGACACTTTCAGTCGGTTCAGTCAAATGCAGCAAAAGGCGCGCCAGATAGCCCACCAGACAGGCCCCCTGACAAGCGCCCTGACAAGCGCCCGCCACAGACCGCCCATTACCCCACATCTAGCCGATCCGGCTTAATTTTTGTGAAAAAGGCATGGTTAACACATCCCCGGACAGCGGGCGCGCCTGAGAGATGGTTTTCAAAAGGGTTGGAGTCTGTGACGAAAAGGCGTGTCTTCGAGAACCGAAGCGCAGCGTACTATAGTACGTGAGCATCGGAAGCGCAGAAGATACGTCTTTACAGGCCAGAAAACGACCTTTTGCAACCGGCTCTTACCAGTGATCATTTTCCGTCATAAGCCCCAGCTCAAGGCACAGGCGACGGATATCGGCGCTCAGGGGAGCCTCAAGCCTTTTACGTCCGCCTTCGGGATGGGGGAACTCAAACCCGCGCGCATGGAGCAGCAGACGCGGTATGGCCATGCCCCCCAGCGACAAGGCCCCGCCATAGCGCACATCTCCGGCAATGGGGCTCCCAAGATGTGCCATATGCACCCGTATCTGGTGCATCCGTCCGGTATAGGGTTCACACAGCACCAGTGCCGCCTCATCGCTGCGGCTGAGGACGCGGTAGTCCGTGCGCGCACTCAGGGCGTCGGGATGATCCGGCGCACAGACGCGGCTATAGGCCTCGCGCCCCTCTTCCTCACGGCGCAGGGCGACCTCGATCCGGCCGGTGTCCTCAAGGTTTTGCGGATTCCCGACGACGCAGAGATAGGTCTTATGCACCTGACGCGCAGCGATGGCATTACCGAGAAAAGCCGCCGCAGGCTTGGTCCGCGCCGCGACGATAATCCCCGACGTATCCCGATCGAGCCGATGCACCAGACGCGGTTTCTTGCCGTTGGACCTGGCAAAGGCCCACAACAGGTCATCGAGATTATGAAAATTGCCGCGCCCGCCCTGAGACGACAGGTTGGTGGGCTTGTTGAAGCCCATGACCGATGCGTCTTCATAGACCAGCATGGATTTCACCCAGACGATTTCCTCAGTCTCAAGCGTCAGGGGCGTGTCGATGGCCTTTTGTTTGCGCGGCTGTCTGGGGCGCACATGGCCCGACGCCTCACGCGCAGCCACAGCCGCCTGATATTGCGGAGACTGGCGGGCAATGGCCTTGCGGCCTGAACGGGTAGAACGTCGGGAAGGTGGCTTCATAAACAGGGGTGATAGGCGAAAACAGCGGCCTGTCAATCGTTCTCAGAGACAGATGCGTGCCTGATGACCGTCGGCATGGATGGCGATGCCGCAGGCCTGCGTCTGATGATGATAGATATTGACCAGCAGCGCAAACAGACCAAAGGCCAGACAGGCGGCGATATTGATCCCCCTGAGCGGCAGCTTGCGAGCGGCAAACAGGCGGATGACGAACAGACCGCCGACAAAGGCCAGAGTCGCCTGCCCTACCGCCGGCTCTGACCCCAGCAGCACCAGACCACCCCACAAAAACAGCAGACTCAATCCCCAATAGGATACGGCACTGACCACCCCCAGCATATGCCACACACCGCTCATCAGGGTTTTCATCGGCTTTTTGCTCCTTGCTTATTGTTTTTTTATCTGTTCGGGCGACAATGAAGGCCATTTAGGCGATGATATAAGGGCTTGTCATGTTTAATCTTTCCGAACAACTGAGCGACCTGCGCGACAGCCTGATTACGGTGGCGCTGGTGGTCGCAGCGGCAGTGATCGGACTGGGGTGGGCCAGTATCGGCCTGTTCAATGCCCTGAAAATCTGGCTGGGGCCGGTGTGGGGGCCGGTGGTGCTGGGGGCGGCAATGGTCGTACCTCTGATCCTCTATGTCATCTACAAACGCCTGACCAGACAGGCCAAAAAGCAGCAACAGGCCTTCATGAACCAGCAGGCGCAGGCCGCCTATGCCCAGTCCTCGGTGGTGCATATTTCGCGCATCATCGACGCCCTGAAAGGGCAATCGCCGGTGATCGCCTCGGTGGCGGCGGTCATTGCCGGTCTTCTGGCGACGCGCTTCCCGTCCCTGCTCAGCATCATTTCCGAAGCCATCAGCGCCTGGGCCGAGGACCGCGCCCGCAAACGCGACGATTAGAAGATTAAGAGATGCGTCTTTGCAGGCCCTTTAGGAAAGCTGTTCCTTAACCCGCTCGGCCAGCGTCTTGATATCCAGAGGCTTGGGCAGGAAGGAGACGCCCTGCTCATCTTCCAGCAGGTCAGAGAATTCGGCCTCGGCATAGCCTGAAATGAACATCACCGGAATATCCCCCAGCAGCGGCCGCGCCTTTTTCAGCATCGACGGCCCGTCCAGCCCCGGCATGATGACATCGGAAATCAGCAGGTCGAACGTCTCACCGTCCATGATGATATCGAGCGCTTCTTCCCCATCGGCGGCTTCGGTGACCTCATAACCGCGCTGACGCAGCAGACGGGCGGCAATACCGCGCACGATCTCCTCATCCTCGACGAACAGGATACGTCCCGCCCCCGACAGGTCTTTGGGCGTGACCTTCGGCTTTTCCACCACCGGCACCGGTGCGGCCTCCGGTTTCTGCGTCTCGATACGGATGGGCAGGAATATTCTGAAAGTCGCGCCATGCCCCGCCTCAGGGGCGACGACCGAACTGAGGCCGATATAGCCGTCGGCCTGATTGATGATGCCATAGACCGTAGCCAGCCCCAGCCCCGTCCCTTCCCCCAGCGGCTTGGTGGTGAAAAACGGCTCAAAGACCTTGGTGATGATCTCAGGCGCAATACCCGGCCCGTTGTCCGACACCTCTATCAGGGCGGCCCCCTGCGCCGGTGCGTCGGGCCAGCCCTGCGCCACCGCCTCGGCCTGAGACAAAGCCGCCGTGCGGATTTTCACCTGACCGCCGCCTGTGGCGTGCAGGGCATCGCGGGCATTGACCACAAGGTTCATGACCGCCATTTCCATCTGCCCCTTGTCGGCATGGATGTCCGGCAGGTCGCGGCCATATTCCGTCTCAAGCCGGACATCTTCGCGCATCAGGCGGCGCAACAGCACCTCGAATTCGGAAATCAGCTCTCCGATATTCAGGTTGACGCGGCGCACGGTCTGTTTGCGGCTGAAGGCCAGCAGCTTGCGCACAAGGTCTTCGGCCCGCACACTGATCTGGCGGATTTCATTCAGCCCCGTATAGGACGGATCACCCAGAGGGTGATTGTGCAGCAGATCCTCGACCCGCAGTTTGAGGCCGGTCAGCAGGTTATTCAGATCATGCGCCACCCCACCGGCGAACTGGCCGATGGCCTGCATCTTTTGTACCTGAGCGAAACTTTGCTCAAGCTGCTTCTGTTCGGACACATCGAACAGATAGAGCATGAAACTGTCGCCGACCTGCGCGACGAACATCTGAAGCGGCAGGTCGGGATTGCCCTCAAGGCGAATATCGAGCGGCCCCGTCTTGCCGAGATCGAGCCGCGCCTGCGCCTCCTCACGCGATGCCGCATCGAGCAACGCCCCCCATTGCCGGTCGATCAGCTCGGCCTCGGCCTTGCCCAGCAAACGGGCAAAGGCGGGGTTAAGCGTGACAATACGCCCGTCAAACAGGGCCTCGCCCTTCAGCAGGGCCTGACCGAACGGCGCGGCATAGCCTTCAAAGGCCGGTGTGGATAATGCCACAGGGGCCACCTCGGACAGGGCCGGAAAGGCCTCCGGCAGAGACGCGTCATCGGTGACCTCTGCCTCATGCCCCAGCAGCAAACCATTGCCCAGCACCCCTTGCGACGCCGCCCGCACCAGCACCTGATCCTCACCCAGACGCGAAACGATCATCTCAAAATCAAACCCGCCCAGACGTACCAGCGCCCGCCCCGCCCCCAGAGCCTTGGCTTCGCGCAGGGCAACGAACAGGGCCGGAGCCTCCTCTCCTCGCGGCAAACGGCGCACCTTGCCGCCCGCATCGCGCCAGGCGGTATTGGCCGCCAGTATCCGCCCGTCAAAGCCCGCCACCGCCGCCGGTTCAAGCAGGGCATCGGTCAGGCTTTGCACCTTCAGGCCCTCGGTCGAAAACCCGTCATCGGCCGAAAAGGCAAACAGGCCGAACGAAATCACCACCGCCAGCGCAATCAGAAAAACGGCAATGATCACACCGACCGGCAGCACACCGGCCACCAGCCAGAAAGCAACGCAGGCCACGACGACAATCGCCGCCACGACCGCCAGAGTCAGGGGCCTGACCATCTCCTGCAAACGCTCGATAAGGGAAACCGGTTTAGCGGCGGTTGGCGCTGAAGTGGTCAAACGAAAGTCCTCGAAATGAAGCCAGCACCCGAAACAAAGCCAGCAAACGAATCAAAACCCATATTACCCCATTCTGGCACACATGCTTTGGCTTGACAGGCCAAAGCCTCAATAGCCGCGCCGTTTGCGCACCATGACGAAGCCGATGATTTTGGCCACGGCCTGAAAATGGGCTTCGGGGATGAATTCATCGACATCGATGGCGGCATAGAGTGCGCGCGCCAGCGGCGGGTCCTCGACGATCGGCACATCATGCTCACCGGCGATTTCACGGATTTTCAGCGCCAGCGCATCCACGCCCTTGGCCACACACAAAGGCGTCGGTGCATCCGTGGCATCATACCGCAACGCCACCGCATAGTGGGTCGGGTTGGTGATGATCACCGTCGCCTTCGGCACATTGGCGATCATGCGCTGACGTGATTTTTCCATACGGATCTGACGCAGGCGTGCCTTGACGTGCGGGTCACCTTCGGTCTGCTTGTATTCGTCCTTGACCTCGGTTTTCGACATTTTCTGCCGCTGCATGAAGCGATATTTTTGCAGGAAATAATCAAGCCCGCCCTCCAGCAGCAAAAACAGACACACCGCCAGCGCCAGCGCCATGAAGGCATCGCGCGCATAGGGCAACACCATCAGCGGCGACGCGCCCGTCAGTCCGGCCATATCCGTCGCCCGCCCCTTCAGCACCATCCAGGCGATAGTCCCGACCACCACCAGCTTGATCAGGGTCTTACCGAACTGAATTAAGGCATCGACTCCGAAAAGCCTCCCGAACCCGTTCAAAGGATTGAGTTTTTTAAACGAAGGCTTCAGCCGCTCCGGCGCAATCAGAAAGCCGATCTGAAGCACATTACCCCCGACCCCCAGCAACAGGGCCGCCAGCATGACCACACCGATCAACGGCAGCACCTTCCATACCACATGATAGGTGAGCGACAGGCCGCCATCGCCCTGCAAACTGCCCAAAAGCTGATGCGGTATGGCGAGGAACACCTGAAGTGTCTCGGCCAGGGACAGGGCGATCCTGTCCCCGTAAAAGGCAATGATGGCACAGGCCCCGATCAGCGACAATGCCTGAGGCAGGTCGGCGGATTTGCCGACATCGCCCTTTTGCCGTGCCTGCTCAAGTTTGCGTGGCGAGGCCTCTTCTGTTTTGTCGTCCTTGTCCTCCCCGGCCATGCCCTATCCCCTGACCAGAAGCCTGAGGAATTCCTCATAATGTTCGATGAACACCACGCCGGTAATCCCCAGCCCCATGGCAAAGATACTCAGGCCGAACAGGATGCTCAGGGGGGCGGCGACGAAGAATATGGGAAAGGCGGGCATGATGCGCCCGATGAAGCCCGCCGCGACATTGAACACCAGCCCGAACACCAGAAGCGGCGTCGTCAGTTGTACCGCCAGCAGAAAGGTATCGGCCAGGGTGCGTACCATCAGATCCCTGGCATCACCGACCATTACCGGCTTGATGATGGAAAAGATATGGTAGGAATCGGCCATGGCCATGATGAACAGATGATGCAGCCCCGTGGCATAGATCAGCACCAGCCCCAGCAGCGCCAGAAAGGTTGACAGGGTTGACCCCGGCTGGGCCTGTGCCGGATTGGCGGTCTGGGAAAAGGACAGGGCCGTTTGCAGCGAGACGATTTCCCCCGCCACCGCCAGAGCCGCAATAAACACCCGTATCAGCATCCCCAGCATCAGACCGATGATCATCTCATGCAGGATAAGCCCCGTCATCGCTCCCATGGTCGGCGGCAGGGGCGGAATCAACGGCCTCAGAACCGGCAACAGGATGAGGGTAAACAAAAAGGCGAAAGACAGCCGGACACGCGGTGGCACCGCCTGATCGCCTATGCCGGGCAAAAGCGTGGCAATGGCCCCTATCCGCACGAAGACCAGTGCCGCGCCCCAGACGGTCTGGGACGTGCCAAAGAACGAAGCCACCTCGGTGGTGAAGTCCGGTGCCGGCGCGACAGGGATCATGATCCGTTATTTCTGCGCCGATTCCGGCACTTTACATACTGGCGATCTTTGAGGCCATCTCCGTCATGAAGGTGGACAACAGCGTTCCCATCAGCGGCAGGAACAGAAGCAGGGCAACAAAAATGGCGATGATCTTGGGGGCAAAGACCAGAGTGGCTTCCTGAATCTGCGTCAGGGCCTGAAACAGGCCGATGACCACACCGATCACCAGACCGACCAGCATGATCGGCGTACAGAGTTGAATCACCAGCCAGATCGCATCCCGCCCGACCCCAAGAACCTCATTGCCTGTCATAACGCGATACCTGTTCCATGATTCGTCGATAGGCAATTTTTACCCGGCAGATGGTTAATGCAAGATGAATCTTGCCTCAGATCGGCATCCGCAGGATTTCCTGATAGGCGGAAATGACCTGATCGCGGATGGCGATGACGCTTTCCAGTGACGCCTCGGCCGATGCCACGGCGGTCACGGCATCGATCAGCTCCGCCTTGCCCTGAGACTGCTGGATCATCATATTTTCGGCATGAGAGGTTGCCTGATGCGTCTGCTCGATCGCGCCCTGAAGCATGCGTGAAAAGTCGGTCGTAACCGGCGCAGACTTCGCCCCGCCCCCCATGGGCGCTATCTGTCCCTGAACGGCCCCGTAGGCCTTGGCAGCATAAAGCGGTGTCATTTACTTACCTTTTCAAAAGGTCGAGAATTTTCTGATCCATCGAACGGGCGGTTTCGATGACATTGAGGTTGGCCTCATAGGCGCGCTGGGCCTCGCGCATATCCATCGTTTCGATCAGAGGGGACACATTGGGTTTCTTGACATAGCCATTGGCATCGGCCGCCGGATGGCTGGGGTCATAGGCCATGGTAAATTCGGTTTCGTCGGGCCTGACCTGCGCCAGCTTGACGCCCATCGCCCCGTCTATGTTGCGCGTCTCGAACACCGGAATACGGCGGCGATAGGGATCGGCCCCCGGCGTCAGACCGGTCGAATCGGCATTGGCTATGTTTTCGGCAACGATGCGCATCCGCGCCTGCTGCGTCTTGAGCGCGCTGGCAGCGACCGCCATCACCGGATGGGAAGAATAGGTCTTGTCTATGGCCATGACTGCTTACCTCTTACCGTCCCGGTGCCTTGGCCGACATGCGGATCAGACCGAGTGATTTCTGATAGAAACCGAGCGCGGCCTCGAACTGCATCCGGCTTTCGGCCATTTTCAGCATCTGTTCCTCAAGCACCACCTGATTGCCGTCCATCGTGGTTTCCGAATCGGGCGAAACGACCGACCGGTTGGCCGAATTGCCGCCTTCGACATTCATGTGGTTGCTGTGGGTCAGGCTCAGGGGCACTGAATTGCTCTGGGTTTCACCAGCCATGACGGCGGCAAAATCCATCGGCTTGAGGTCACGCGGCCGGAAACCGGGGGTCGAGGCATTGGCGACATTCTGAGCCACCAGCTTCTGCCGGTCCCCCAGCCAGTCCATCTTGCTGTGCAGGGCATTGAACAGGCCAATCTTGTCAAGATTCACGACATACCCTCCTTCACTTATAGCCTTACGCGCGGGCAGCGACTCAGCCTAGATAGCACCCTTCGGCAAATATTTCTCACCTCATGGTTAATGAGACATTAAGATTTGATTTCATGCTAACCCTGAGCGCGATCTGAAAGGGGCATCGCCCGGATGGATTTCCTGTCTATTATGCGCGGCATGTTCGCTCTGGCCATAGTGCTGGGGCTGATTGTCGGCCTTGCCTATGTGCTGCGCCGTTATGCTCCGCAGTGGCTGGCGAAGCTACAGGCCGAACGCGGCCAGAGGCGTATGCAGATCGTCGAGACCCTGGTGCTTGATCCGGCGCGTCGGGTGGTGCTGGTGCGTATCGACGATGAGGAGCGCCTGCTACTGCTTGGTGAAGGCCGTGAACTGATCGAGCCGCGCCAGTTGCCCAAACCGCGCCCGCCCGTCGCGCAATCTCCGGTGCAGTGATGGCCGCCCCCGCCCTGAACACCGCCTCCCTGAGCGCACCCAAAGCCCCGTCAAAATGGGGCTATGCCCTGATCCTTCTGGCGGGGATTGCGGGCTTTGCCCTGATGATTTTCCCGACCGGGGTGCTGGCGCAATCGATCAATCTCGACCTTGGCGAAGGCGGCAGCCTGACGGCGCGCGTCATTCAGATGGTCGGCCTGCTGACTGTCCTGTCGCTCGCCCCGTCGATTGTCATCATGACCACCTCGTTCGTGCGCATCGTCGTGGTGCTGTCGCTCCTGAGGACGGCCATCGGCCTGCAACAAAGTCCGCCCAATGCCGTGCTGATCTCGCTGGCCCTGTTTCTGTCGGCCATCGTCATGGCCCCGACCTATCAGCAGGCCTATGATCAGGGCATCCGCCCGATGATGGATCAGGAAATGGAGCTGGCGCAGGGTTTTGATGCGGCTTCGGAACCGGTCAAGGCCTTCATGCTGACACAGGTGTCGCCCAAGGATCTCGACCTGTTCGTGCGCCTGTCGAAAACCGAGCGTCCGGCCGAAGCCATCGATCTGCCGGTATCGGTAATTACCCCCGCCTTCATGATTTCCGAACTGAAAACCGCGTTTGAAATCGGGTTTTTGCTGTTCGTACCGTTTCTGGTGATCGACCTTGTGGTGGCTTCGGTGCTGATGAGCATGGGGATGATGATGCTGCCGCCGGTCATCATTTCCCTGCCGTTCAAGCTGATTTTCTTCGTTCTGGTGGACGGCTGGTATCTGGTCTGCGGCTCTCTGGTCGAAAGTTTCCTCAAGGGCACCGGCGGCGGATAGCCCCCTTCCCCCCGCGAGCGATAATATTCGCTACCTCTTTTTATTGCCCCGCCCGCCTGCACCCGCTATTAGGGCGCCCATGAGCGATACATCCATCAAACCCGTACACGTCATCGGCGGCGGCCTTGCCGGTTCCGAAGCTGCCTGGCAACTGGCCGAAGCCGGTGTGCCTGTCATTCTCCACGAAATGCGCGGTGTGCGCGGCACCGATGCGCACCACACCGACGGGCTGGCGGAACTTGTCTGTTCCAACTCGTTCCGCTCGGATGACTGGGAATATAATGCGGTGGGTCTGCTGCACGCGGAAATGCGCAAGGCCGGATCACTGATCATGGCCTGTGCCGACGCCCATCAGGTGCCCGCAGGCGGGGCGCTGGCGGTTGACCGTGACGGCTTTTCACAGGCCGTGACGCGAAAACTTGAGGCCCATCCGCGGGTGACCATCGTGCGTGAGGAAATCACCGACCTCAGGGGCAAGATCGAGCGCGGCGAATGGCACAGCGTCATCTGCGCTACCGGCCCGCTGACTTCAGATGCCTTGTCCGCAGAGATTGCCGCCCTCACCGGCCATGACCACCTGAGCTTCTTCGACGCCATTGCCCCGATCGTGCATTACGACTCGATCAATATGGACATTGCCTGGAAGCAATCGCGTTACGACAAGGAAGGCCCGTCCGGCGAAACGGCGGCCTATATCAACTGTCCGATGACAAAGAACCAGTACGAGGCCTTTATCGACGCCCTGCTGGATGGCCCCAAGGCCGAGTTCAAGGAATGGGAAAACGTCCCCTATTTCGACGGTTGCCTGCCGATCGAGGTCATGGCCGAACGCGGGCGCGAAACCCTGCGCTTTGGCCCGATGAAGCCGGTCGGCCTGACCGATCCCAACAATCCGACCGTCAAGCCCCACGCCATCATTCAGTTGCGTCAGGACAATGCGCTGGGAACCCTGTATAATATGGTCGGTTTCCAGACCAAGCTGAAATATGGCGCGCAGACTGATGTGTTCCGCATGATTCCGGGTCTGGAAAATGCCCAGTTCGCGCGTCTGGGCGGCCTGCACCGCAACACCTTCATTCAGTCGCCGAAGGTGCTGGATCGTAATCTGCGCCTGAAATCCTTACCAGCCTTACGCTTTGCCGGTCAGATCACCGGTGTCGAAGGCTATGTCGAAAGCGCCTCCATGGGGCTTATGGCCGGACGATTCGCCGCCGCCGAAGCCAAGGGGGAAACGCTTGAGGCGCCGCCGGAAACCACGGCTCTGGGCGCGCTGATCGGCCATATTACCGGTGGACATCTGGTGGACGAAAAAGCCTCCTTCCAACCTATGAATGTCAATTACGGCCTGCTGCCGCCGCTCGAAGCCCCGAAGGTGGACGAGAACGGCAATAAAATCCCGCCCAAGGATCGCGGCCGCGCCAAGAAACGCCTGATGAGCCTTAGAGCCATCAAGGACATCGAAAACTGGCTCAGCAGGGGCGCCTGATTACCTCCTTCCCTGTTTACGGGGAAGGAGGATGTTTTCAGTGTGCCAAGACGGCCAGCAACAACAGAGCCACAATATTGGTGATCTTGATCATCGGATTGACCGCAGGCCCTGCCGTGTCCTTATAGGGATCGCCCACCGTGTCGCCGGTCACCGAGGCCTTGTGCGCCTCGGCCCCTTTGAGATGCCTGACGCCATCCTTATCGACAAAGCCGTCCTCAAAGGATTTCTTGGCATTGTCCCACGCTCCGCCGCCGGAGGTCATGGAAATGGCCACGAACAGGCCGGTGACGATCACACCCAGCAGCATGGCCCCCAGCGCCTCGAACGCTGGCACCGCACCGCCGATCCAATAGACGACGCCAAACAGCACCAGAGGCGACAACACGGGCAACAGAGACGGCACGATCATTTCACGGATCGCCGCTTTGGTCAGCATGTCCACCGCACGGCCATAGTCAGGCTTTGACGTACCGGCCATGATGCCGCTGTCCTCACGGAACTGACGCCGGACTTCCTCGACCACGGCCTGCGCCGCGCGACCCACGGCGGTCATGCCCAGCCCGCCGAACAGATAGGGCAGAAGCCCGCCGATCAGCAGACCGACCACCACCCATGGCGAGGACAGCGAGAAATTCAACGGCCCCAGTCCGTCAAAAATGCTGCCCGGTCTGGCATTGGCGGCGAAATAGCCGAGGTCGGACGTATAGGCGGCAAACAGCACCAACGCCCCCAGCCCTGCCGAGCCGATGGCATAGCCCTTGGTGACGGCCTTGGTGGTATTGCCGACCGCATCGAGCGCATCGGTCGTATGACGCACTTCCTTATCCAGACCCGCCATTTCCGCAATGCCACCGGCATTGTCGGTCACCGGCCCGAAGGCATCGAGGGCTACGATCATCCCCGCCAGAGCCAGCATGGTCGTGGTGGCAATGGCAATGCCGAACAGGCCCGCCAGCAGGTAACAGGAAATGATCCCGCCAACGATGATCAGGGCCGGTATGGCCGTCGATTCCATCGACACGGCCAGCCCCTGAATGACGTTTGTGCCATGACCGGTGACCGAGGCCTGCGCAATCGACACCACAGGCCGCTTGCCCGTCGCCGTATAATATTCGGTGACCACGACAAAGCCCGCCGTCACCACCAGACCGATCAGGCCGCAGTAAAACAGGTGCAGACCGGTAAAGCTGTAGGTCGTACCGCCAGCCGTATATTCAATGATCCGGTCAAAGCCCAGACCCGGCAGATAATGGATCACCGCCGCCAGCGCCGCGATGGATAAAATCCCCGTCGCAATCAGGCCCTTATACAGCGCCCCCATGATATTTTGCGACTTGCCCAGACGCACGAAGAAAGTGCCGATAATCGAGGTCAGGATACAGACCCCGCCAATGGCCAGCGGCAACAGGGTCAGGGGCTGAAGCGCCTCGGACGTGCCAAAGAAGATGGTCGCCAGCACAATGGTCGCCACAATGGTCACGGCATAGGTTTCAAACAGATCCGCCGCCATGCCCGCGCAGTCGCCGACATTGTCACCGACATTATCGGCGATGGTGGCGGGGTTGCGCGGATCGTCTTCGGGGATACCGGCCTCGACCTTACCGACCATATCGCCGCCGACATCGGCCCCCTTGGTGAAGATGCCGCCCCCAAGACGGGCAAAGATCGAGATCAGAGACGCGCCGAACCCCAGCGCCACCAGCGCATCGACCACGGTACGGCTTGTGGCCTCAAGGCCAAGTCCCCCCGTCAGCACGGCGTAATAGCCCGCAACCCCCAATAATGCGCCCGACGCCACGAACAGCCCCGTCACCGCACCCGCAGAAAAGGCGAGATTAAGCCCGCCCGACAGACTTCTGGAGGCCGCTTCGGCGGTTCTGACATTGGCGCGCACGGAAATCAGCATACCGGCATAGCCCGCCGCCCCCGACAACACCGCCCCGATCAGGAAGCCAAAGGCCGCGTACCGGCCTAAGAATACCCACGCCAATATAAAAATGACCACCCCTACAATAGCGATGGTCGTATATTGCCGTCTGAGATAGGCCGCCGCCCCTTCCTGAATGGCAGCCGCAATTTCACGCATCCGGTCATTACCCTGAGGCTGTTTCAGCAGACGGAAAATCTGCAATACGCCATAAAGCAAACCGATCACTCCGGCCGCAATGACCAGTGACAACTGATTGGACATTCGTAACCCCTGTATGTATCCGGTGGCTTCGATGCCACCTTACCTTTACGTCATAGCCAGAGCGGGAAAGCCTTGCTTCCGCCCTGTTCTTCGTCTCTGAGGGGCAGATTTACCCCTTACGCAGGCCTGAACACACGATTACAATTTATTCGGATAGGCTTGAATATGGGCACAAAGTCTCAGTCTCAGGCCTTGAATACTCAGGATTTTGGCGTTCGGGGGCTATTTGAGTCGTCACACCCTGCCCCGAAACGTCAGGCCGAGAGTGCCAAAACTTACCCTCAGGCGCAAGCCGTGGATTTTAGAGCGTGTTCCGTTCAAATTGAATCGGAACAGCGCTCTGACTTTTTGTTTCAACGCGCTTTTGAATCCGAAAAGTGCGTCACACTTTTCGGAAAGCGCTCTAAATAATAATCAGCAGAAACACAGGGCATGATTACCGCGCCGCAGCAATAAAACAGCGGCCTGACCTTACCATAAAACCAGACGATTATTCAAAAGGACGGACGGTCTATTGCTGACGACGCTGAGGGTTTTGCATCGTGATTTCAATGGTCTTGATCATGCCCTTGCCGGTGATGCGGCTGAATTCATCGATCATGACCGGCGTGAACAGCCCCTCGTCTATCCGGTCGCGTTTTTCCCGCGTTGCAAAAGAATGGCGATGCGCCGCACGGATCAGGGCATCGCGCAGCAGCGGTTCCTGAGGAGTGATTTTCAGCAGATCGGCCTTAGGCGTCAGATGCACGTCGATGCTGATGAACACATAGTTGACGACCTGACCGTCAAACACGACCGGCAGGGCCACAGGCGCCAGACGGACATATTTCTTGTTTTCCGTCCCCGCCTTCTCGCCGCCGGAGGCCGAAGCCCGCACATTCACCGGCGACAGACCGGCACACAGCACCAGCGCAGACAGAAACAGACACGGAAGGGACAGGAAACGGCTCATGCCGCCCGTTGTAAAAGCCAATGGTTGAAAAGCTCTAAAGCGGATGCACGAAACCCAGATTGTCCGTATCCACCAGCCGGTTATCCGAATAGAGCCGCACCAGAGGCGTATCGGATTTGACGCAGAAACCGATATCGGTAAAGCCTGCGGCGCGCAGCACCTCGGCGCCCTTCTGGCTGGTGGTGCATAATATCTGATAGTCGTCGCCACCGCTGACCAGATCGAGCGGCGAAGCGCCGAACCGGATAGCCGCCCGCGCCGCCACCGAGGTCGGCACCAGATTGAGGTCGATATTGATGTCCACACCGCTGGCCTTGGCCAGGTGCGCCGCATCCGCCAGAAGCCCGTCGGAAACATCCATAGAGGCATGGGCATGGCGCAGAACCATGTCCGCCAGATCGTCACGCGGTTCCGGCAGGCGATAGGCGCGCACCAGATCCTCCTGATCCTGCGGACTGAGTTCGTCAAATTCACCGCGCAGCACCCTCAGCCCCAGATGCGCGTCCCCGATATTGCCTGCCACCAGCACACGGTCGCCGTCTCTGGCACCGGCGCGTGACAGGGCGCGACCCCTGGGGGCATGGCCAAAGGCGGTGATGGACAGAAGCAAAGGCCCGTCCGTGGCCACCGTATCCCCGCCAAACAGATCGAAATCAAACAGTTCCTGATCGGTTTTAAGTCCCGACGCGAACAGGGCCTTGGCCTCATAGGACATACCGCGCGGCCAGGCGGTCAGAAGCTGATAGCCATAGGGATCGGCCCCCTTGGCCACCAGATCGGAGATATTGACGCGCAACAGCTTGCGCGCCACCTGATCGAGCGGATCGGTCGAAAGAAAATGCACGCCCTCGACCATGGCGTCGGTCGTGACCACAAGGTCATAGCCTTCGCGTGCGCCAAGCACGGCCACATCGTCAATCAGGCCCCGTGCCTCGGCATTAAAACCGGCAAGGGGCTTGAACAACTGGTTGATAATGCCGAATTCGCTGTGATCGGGTTCCATAACGGCATCCTCCGGTCTGAACCGGCGGTTCAGGGGTCACGACTGGGTACGCACAACCTTGGCTATAGCATCCAATGCGCCATTGACAAAGGGGGCTTCGTGATCACCAAAAAAGGCCTTGGCGATTTCCACATATTCGTTGATCACCACTTCCTTGCCGATATCGCTGCGGAAGGCCAGTTCCCACGTCCCGGCGCGCAGAATGGCGCGCACCGTGGTATCCACGCGCTCAAGCCGCCAGTTAGAGGCCAGATGCTCGGAAATCAGGCTGTCGATATGCGCCTGTTCCCTGACGACGGTGCGCAGGCCTTCGGCAAAAAAGGCCTCATCCGCCGTGCCCAGCGTCTCGCCTTCGATATCGCCATCGAAACGGAAATCGGAAAATTCGCGGATCACCGATTCCACGCCGGTGCCCGCCAGTTCCATCTGATACAGCGCCTGCACCAGCACCAGACGCGCCACGGTACGCGCGCGCTTGTCCTTGAGGCTCAGGTGTTTTTTATCGGCAGCGTTCAGTTGCTCGATGACCGCCTGAAGACTTTGCGGAGCCTCAGCCATGTGCGCCTCCGGTCAGCAGGTTTTTCTTTAGGCCGATCATATCCAGACAGACTCTGGCGACCGTGCCGCCCTTATCGCCTTCGGAACGGCGTGCCCGCGCCCAGGCCTGCGCCTCATCCTCAACGGTCAGTATGCCATAGCCGATGCACAGAAGCTGACGCACCGACAGATCCATCAGGCCACGGGCCGATTCATTACACACATAATCATAGTGCGTGGTTTCGCCACGAATGACACACCCAAGCGCCACATAGCCGTCATAGGCCCGCCCTGTCGGACGGCGTGAGGCTTCTTCGGCCATGGCAATGGCGGCAGGCACTTCAAACGCACCGGCCACCGTCACGACGTCATAATCGGCACCATAGGCCTCAAGGGCCGCCTTGGCACCAGCCAGAAGCTCATCGGAAATGTCGTTATAAAAACGGCTTTCCACGATCAGAACACGCAGAGGGGTTTCTATGGTCATGGTTTAACCCAAAGCCTTCCAGTCAATAATTTTAAGGCCATAGCCCTCAAGGGCGGCCGGACGCGGGTTGGAATCACTCAGTGCGATCATGTCCCGCACACCAAGATCAAGCAGGATTTGCGCACCAACACCGTAATCGCGCAAGCCCCTTGCCCCTGATCCTTCTGACCCGTCCACGGAAAAACGTGCCGACAGGACCGCCGGATCGGGGTCGCGCAGCATGACCATCACCGCCGGCCCGTCATATTCCGCCAGCTTCTCCAGCGCCTTTTCCACCCGTCCCGAACGCTCGCCGCCCAGCACATCCGAAGCGATATCGAGCTGGTGCATCCGCACCAGAGTGGGCTTGCTGGGGGTCGGCTGATGCTTGACCAGCGCCAGATGCTCGGCGTTATCGAGCCGGTTGCGATAGACGAACAGGCGGAACAGACCGCCCCAGCGGCTGTCGAAACTGCGCTCAAGCACACGGTCAACGAAGCGTTCGGTGCGGCGGCGATAGGCAATCAGGTCGGCAATGGTGCCGATTTTCAAACCATGAAGCTGGGCGAACTGAATGAGATCGGGCAGACGCGCCATCGATCCGTCATCATTCATCACCTCACAGATGACGCCCGACGGATAAAGACCGGCCATGCGCGAAATATCGACCACAGCTTCGGTATGGCCGGCGCGCACCAGCACCCCGCCATCACGCGCCACCAGAGGGAACACATGGCCGGGACTGACAATATCGTCCGGCCCCTTGGTCGGGTCGATGGCCACGGCCACCGTATGGGCGCGGTCATGGGCGGAAATACCGGTGGTAATGCCTTCCTTCGCCTCAATGGCCACGGTAAAGGCCGTCCCGTTGCGCGCCCCGTTTTCAGCGGCCATCGGCGGCAGGCGCAGGGTTCGGGCGCGATCACCGGTCATGGCCAGACAGATCAGGCCGCGTCCGTAACGCGCCATGAAATTGACCACGGCAGGGGTCGCCATCTGGGCAGGGATACAGATGTCGCCCTCGTTTTCCCGATCTTCGGCATCGACCAGAATATAGGGGCGTCCGTTACGCGCATCCTCAAGGATGTCCTCAATCGAGGAAATCGGATTTTCAGGGTCAAACCTTGGTTCGTCAGGGTTCAGAGGGGGAAAGCTCATTGTACTCATGTCTCCGGCGAGGCTCAGGCCGTTTCACGCCATCTGGCGGCATAACGCGCCATCAGATCAATCTCAAGATTTAGTTTGTCGCCTTCGCGCATTTGTCCGAGCGTCGTATAGGCCCAGGTGTGCGGAATGATATTGACGCCGAATATATCGTCCTCGACCTCATTGACCGTCAGCGAAATCCCGTCAAGCGCCACCGACCCCTTGGGCGCAATGTAGCGATGCAGGGGTTTTGGGGCGCGTATCCTCAGGCGATGGCTGTCACCGTCCGGTGTAATGGCCACCAGTTCCGCCACCCCGTCCACATGACCGGCAACCACATGCCCGCCCAGTTCGTCACCGATTTTCAGGGCGCGTTCCAGATTGACCCTGTGCCCGACTTTCCAGCTATCGAGCGTCGTCAGCGACAGGGTTTCGTGCGACAATTCCACCGCATAGCGGCCATTGCCCTTTTCCACCACCGTCAGGCAGCAACCGGCATGGGCGATCGAGGCGCCAATATCTACCCCGCTCAGGTCATAGCGGCTTTTGACCTCAAAGCGCGCCCCGCCCGAATGGCGGACAATCGAGACGACTTCGCCCACATCCGTGATTATGCCGGTAAACATTCAGGCGCACTCCGAAACGTATCACGCCCTTTTGGGATAAAAGTGCGCATCAAGATAAACCTATTCTTCCCGCTCATAGCTTTCCCAAAGATCATCGCCCACGGCCTGAAGCGCCACACGCGTAAACCGGAACACGTCGGCAATGGCGGCAATATCGAGAAAACCGAACACCGCCCGACCATCTCCGCCTAAGATAGAGGGCGCACGGAACCATTCAAGGCGGTCAACACAGCCCGCCTTGACAAAAGCGGTCGCCACCACCGATCCGCCCTCGACGAACAGGCGTTCGATCCCGTTCTGCCACAGGGCATCGAGGGCCGCCATCAGGTCGGCCCTCTGGTGATGTGACGGCACCTTGATCTGGCGCACACCCGCCGCCAGCATTTCGGGCGCCAGATCATGCGTGGTAATCACCCAGGTCGGTATGACCCGCGCCGTCTGCACCAGTTTGGAGGTCAGGGGCAGACGCCCTTTGGTATCGAGAATGATGCGTGTCGGCTGATAGCCCTCATAGGCCGCCAGCCTGACCGTCAGTTCGGGATCATCCTTGAGGGCGGTTTCGATACCTACCAGCACCGCATCGTGATTGGCCCGCAGTTCATGCACACAGCGGCGCGCTTCCTCGCCCGTGATCCAGCGGCTGTCACCGGTATGGGTCGCAATCCGCCCGTCGAGCGTGGTCGCCAGTTTCAGCGTGACAAAGGGGCGGTTCAGGGACACCACCACCGCCTATGCGTCATCCGGCGCGTCGTTATCAAAGCCTTCATGGCTCAGGAAGTCAGCGAAATCAGAGGTCTGACGGAAATCGCGATAGACCGAGGCATAGCGCACATAGGCCACTTCATCGAGGCTGCGCAACGCCTTCATGATCAGTTCCCCGACCACTTCGGAAGCAATATCGGTTTCGCCCATGCTCTCAAGCTGACGCACAATGCCCGACACCATGCGATCGACGCGCTCCTGCTCGACCGGACGCTTGCGCGTGGCAATGGCAATCGAGCGTTCCAGCTTTTCGCGGTCGAACGGCGTGCGCCGCCCCGAACGCTTGACGATCATCAGCTCACGCAGTTGCACGCGCTCAAAGGTCGTGAAGCGCCCGCCGCATTCCGGGCATGAGCGGCGGCGACGAATGGCTGCCCCGTCCTCTGAGGGGCGGGAATCCTTCACCTGGGATTCGGGATGTCCGCAAAAGGGGCAGCGCATTCTGTCTCCTGTGCCTTAGGCGTAGATGGGGAAGCGTGCGGTCAGGGCCTTGACCTTTTCGCGCACGGCCTTGACGACCGCTTCGTCCGGCTGGCCGGAATTGGAAGCCATGCTGTCCACCACATCAGCGATCAGGTGACCTATTGTGCGGAACTCATCTTCGCGGAAACCGCGCGTCGTCCCTGCCGGAGTCCCCAGACGCACGCCGGAGGTAATGGTGAAGGGTTGCGGGTCGAACGGGATGCCGTTCTTGTTGCAGGTGATGAAGGCTTCCTCAAGGGCGGCTTCGGTTGCCTTGCCGGTCTGGCCCTTGGGACGCAGGTCAACGGACATGACGTGGCTGTCCGTACCGCCGGAAACCACCCCAAGACCACGTTCAATCAGGGTTTCCGCCAGCGCGCGGGCATTGGCCACGACCTGCGCCGCATATTGTTTGAATTCCGGTTGCAGCGCTTCGCCGAAGGCCACGGCCTTACCGGCGATGACGTGCATCAGCGGCCCGCCCTGAAGACCGGGGAAGACGGCCGAATTGATCTTCTTGCCCAGCGCCTCGTCATTCGACAGGATCAGGCCGCCACGCGGGCCGCGCAGGGTCTTGTGCGTCGTGGTGGTGACGACATGGGCATGGGGCAGCGGGTCGGGATACTGGCCACCGGCCACCAGACCGGCATAGTGGGCCATATCGACGAACAGATAGGCCCCGACGCTGTCAGCGATTTCACGGAAACGCTTGAAATCGATGTGGCGGCTGTAGTTCGACGCCCCGGCAATGATCAGCTTCGGCTTGTGTTCTTTCGCCAGCGCCTCGACCTGATCATAGTCGATCAGGTGGTTGTCTTCGCGCACACCGTAAGGGACGACCTTGAACCACTTGCCCGACTGGTTGGCGGGCGAACCGTGCGTCAGGTGACCGCCACAGGCCAGATCCATACCCATATAGGTATCGCCCGGTTGCAGCAGGGTAAAGAATACCGCCTGATTGGCATTGGCACCCGAATGCGGCTGCACATTGGCATAGGCACAGTTGAACAGCTTTTTCGCGCGTTCGATGGCCAGACGCTCGACCTCATCGACATATTCGCAACCGCCATAATAACGACGCGACGGATAGCCCTCGGCATATTTGTTGGTCAGCACCGAGCCTTGCGCCTCAAGCACCGCCTTTGAGACGATATTTTCCGAAGCGATCAGCTCGATCTGATCCTTCTGGCGCGTCAGTTCGCCCTCGATTGCCTTCAACACATCGGCATCGGCAGTCGCCAGATCATCGCTGAAATAACCTTTGGGGACGAAACTAGTCACGGGCATAATCCTGTTCGTTAGGGAGTGGCGACGCTATATATAGCGCGGACGATACGAAATTGCCGCCTGTATAGCCTATATAGGCACGATTCCAAGCCTATTTTTCAGCCCGCAGGGTCACAGGCCCTGCCCCCGTTCGCCCAGAGGCAAAGGGCCCTTTCCATGCCCCCTATACCCGAAAGCCGGGTCGTGAAGGTCGGGAGGCAGTCAGCCTGTTTTTCAGTTTCTGAATGGCCAGATTTTTCACCGATACCGGATCGCTGGCCGGCCCCATGGCGCTGACCTCCTCACCGGTGTCGGCGTCCACGGCCACCACCTTCAGATAGGCGCCATTGCGATGATATTCGAGCAGGATGTCTGACATCGTATCCTGAAAAAAAGCCGCGCAGGCGATTCCTGCGCGGCCTTATATATATCACACCCATGAAACGGTTTCAAAAAGCCAACCGTCTCTAAGCCACCGCTGGCATCCGCGCCACATTACAATGCGACCACAGCTTGTCCATCGCCTCAACCAGCGCGTCCATCATCGCATCGTCATGATCCGGCGACGGCGTAAAGCGCAGGCGCTCTGTGCCCTTGGGTACGGTCGGATAGTTGATCGGCTGGACATAGATGCCATAGTCATTGAGCAGCATGTCGGAAATCATCTTGCAATGCTTGGCGTCCCCGACCAGCACCGGCACGATGTGCGACACTGACGGCAGGACGGGGATGCCACAGGCGCGGAAGCGGCGCATCAGGGTCTGGGCACGCTCCTGATGGGCGACACGGCGCTCATTGTGTTCTTTCAGATAACGCACCGAAGCCGCGGCACCGGCCATGACCGCAGGCGGCAGCGAGGTCGTAAAGATAAAGCCCGGTGCCCACAGGCGCATGGCATCGACAAAGGCCGACGAACCGGCGACATAGCCGCCCATCATGCCGAAGGCCTTACCCAGCGTACCCTCGATGATGTCGATCTGATCCATCACGCCGTCACGTTCGGCGACACCGGCTCCGCGCTGGCCATACAGGCCAACCGCATGAACCTCGTCGATATAGGTCAGGGCATTATATTTCTTCGCCAGCGCAATCGTTCCGGCAATGTCGGAAATGTCGCCATCCATCGAATAGACCGACTCAAAGGCGATCAGCTTCGGCGCATTGACCGGCGCGGCCTTCAGCAGGGCCTCAAGATGTTCCAGATCGTTATGGCGATAGACGTGCTTTTGCCCGCCGCCGTTACGGATGCCGGTAATCATCGAATTGTGGTTGAAGGCGTCGGAAAAGATGATCAGGCCCGGCAACACCTTATACAGGGTCGATAGCGTGGCATCATTGGCCACATAGCCCGAGGTGAAGACCAGAGCGGCTTCCTTGCCATGCAGATCGGCCAGTTCGGCCTCAAGTTCATTATGATACCAGGTCGTACCGGAAATATTGCGCGTACCGCCGGAACCGGAGCCGGTTTCGTCAATGGCCTTGTGCATGGCCTCAAGCACGACGGGGTTCTGCCCCTGCCCCAGATAGTCGTTGGAACACCAGACCACGACGTCCTGCTCCGTACCGTCTGCCTTTGCCCAGACCGCGCGCGGGAAATTCCCCTGCTTGCGCTTGAGATTGGCGAAAACGCGGTAACGGCCTTCGGAACGAACCGTATCGACAGCGGCCTGAAAGGCGGCAGTGTAATCCATTTGCGATCTCTACCCGCAGACGTTTGCACGGCCGCAGGCCCTCGGTACATCGTTATCGGGCCAAAGACCCGTAATCTTTATCAGGCCGGATATAGGCTCTTATCCTTACCTTGAACAGGGCTTATGCCATAAACAAGGCGCTTTCGCCCGCTTTTTCTGCCCTTCCCCCCTGCGCATAATGACGCAGGCAGGGCGCGAATCCGTTTATGCAAATCATTCTATCCTTTCGGAAACGCGCCCCTGGCGATATTCCGCTCTGACGGAGGATGCAATCGCGCCGCCTTTGGTGTAAATCCTCCCTAACCGTTTTTTATAGTGATTAAGATCAATGCCCACATATCTTCCCGAATTTCTTGACAGCCATGCCGCCGACAGGCCGCAAAACCTGCGTCGCCTGATCATCGCCGTGGCCGAGGCCTGCCGCGACATCGGCCAGACGGTCAATAACAGTGCCCTGAACAATCTTCAGGGCGAACTGGCTCAGGAAAACGTGCAGGGCGAGGTTCAGAAACAGCTTGATGTCATCGCCAATGACATGATGCTCGAACCGGCGCGCTGGGAGGGTCTGGTCAGTGCGCTGGCCTCCGAAGAAATGGACACCATCCATCCGCTTCCGGCCAAAGGCGATTATCTCCTGACCTTTGACCCGATTGACGGCTCAAGCAATATCGACGTCAATGGTCTGGTCGGCACCATCTTTTCCGTCCTGCCCTCTCCGGCAGGCGAAGTCAGCGAAGCCGACTTCCTCAAGCCCGGACGGGAACAGGTCGCCGCCGGTTATGCCATCTACGGCCCGCAGACGACATTGCTGTTCACACTCGGCAAAGGCGTCCACGCCTTCACGCTCGATCGCGACTCAGGCCGTTGGGTACTGATCAACCCGTCCGTGCAACTGCCCTCATCCACCTCGGAATTTGCCATCAACATGGCCTATCAGCGCCACTGGCACGCCCCTGTGCGCCGCTATGTCGAGGACTGTCTGGCCGGTAAGACCGGCCCGCGCGGACGGGATTTCAACATGCGCTGGCTGGCCTCCATGGTCGGCGACCTGCACCGCATCCTGACGCGCGGCGGCATCTTCATCTATCCGGCCGACACGCGCAAAGGCTCGGAAAACGGCAAGCTGCGCCTGCTGTATGAGGTCGCGCCCTTCTCGTTCCTCATCGAACAGGCGGGCGGTCTGGCCACCAATGGACAGACCCCCATCCGCGACATCGTTCCCCACAGCCTGCATCAGCGCACAGGCGTCGTTCTGGGTGTGCGCGAAGAGGTCGAACAGGTCGCATCCTACCACTGAACAGCGCCCTGATGATGTGAAATTAACGCCACATTTGCCATGTGGCGTTTTTTTTGCGATTATCAGCGATTAGTATTATCTGCGTGTAGCCCCACAAAGGACACCGTACCATGAGCGCATCTTCCGGTAAGGCCGCCCTGCACGACCCGTTCGCCCCCTCTGCCGATTCCCGCGTCAAGGCCCTGAGCGCACTGGAAACCGACGAACGCAATCTGGCGATCATCATCTATGTGCTGATGTGCCTCAGCCCCCTGTCTCTGGGCCTGACCGCCCTGATTGCCGTCGGACTGGCCTATATCAAAAAGAACAACTGCTCCAGCTTCGTCCAGACCCATTTCCGCTATCAGATCAAAAGTTTCTGGGTCGCTTTCGTTATCTGGGCACTGGCAACCTTCATCGCCGTCATCTGTACTGCCTTCACCATCTTCACCTTCATGCAGCTGATTCTCACGCAAAACGAGGTCGCCAACTGGCAGACGCTGCAATTCGACCTGACCCGCCTTGATCTCAGCCGCCTGTCGGTGCCGGGCATACTGGCCATTGTCTCTGGTTTCTGCATCTCGGCAGGCATGACGGTTCTGGCGACCCTGTGGATGCTGTTCGCCTCGATACGCGGCTTTTTACGCCTCAATGACCATAAACCCATTGGCAAACGCTTCGTCAGGGCCTAGACCCGCCTCAGGTTTTCTGAGGTGTGTATTATGAGTTTTTCTCCCCGTACCGGTACCTATCCGTTATCCCGCCCGCGTCGTCTGCGCCAAAGCCCGTGGGTGCGCGATCTTGTGGCTGAAAACCGCCTCAGCGCCGCCGACCTGATCTGGCCGATCTTCGTCCATGACAAGGATGTGGCCCGCACCCCCATCGCCTCACTGGCCGGGGTCGATCGCCTGAGCATCGCCGAAGCCATCAAGGCCGCCAAAGAGGCCCATGATCTCGGCATCCCCGCCATCGCCCTGTTTCCCAATATCGACGCCCGCCTGCGCAGCGATGACGCCAAAGCCGCCAGTGATCCTGACGGCCTGATCGCCCAGACCTGCCGCGCCATCAAATCCGCTGTGCCGGATATCGGTTTGATCGTCGATGTCGCGCTCGATCCTTTTACCTCGCACGGCCATGACGGCATCCTTGAAGGCGAGCGCATCCATAACGAAAAGACCATCGAGGTTCTCATTCAGCAAGCCATCGTACAGGCCGAAGCCGGTGCCGATATTGTCGCTCCTTCGGACATGATGGACGGGCGCATCGGTGAAATCCGCAAGGCTTTCGAGGCACGCGGCCTGACCGATAAGCTGATCATGTCCTATGCCGCCAAATATGCCTCGGCCTTCTATGGCCCGTTCCGCGATGCGGTCGGCACCAACGCCCTGAAAGGTGACAAGAAAACCTATCAGATGGACTCTGCCAATACGGACGAGGCCCTGCGCGAAGTGGCGATGGATATCGAAGAAGGCGCCGACATGGTGATGGTCAAGCCCGGCCTGCCCTATCTCGACATCGTGCAGCGCGTATCCGAAACCTTCCGCGTGCCGACCTTCGTTTATCAGGTGTCCGGCGAATATGCGATGATTCAGGCTGCCGTTGAAAAAGGCTATGCCGACCACGACAAGGCGATGTTTGAAACCCTGCTGGCCTTCAAACGCGCAGGCGCATCCGGCATCCTGACCTATTTCGCCCTTCAGGCGGCGCAAAAGCTGGCCTGAATACCACCGCTACATTCCTGTTGACGTTTTACGAAACCCATATCAATCTATCGTTTAAAATATGGGTTACAATTCGTCATAGGGGAATATCATGCGACGGATTATCCTGTCACTCCTTTGCCTTTCTCTGGCCCCCCTTCTCTCCTTCCCCGCCTCAGCGGAGGGGGTCACCAATGTCATCATCTACGGCAAACGCACCCCCGGAGGCACAGCCCGAACGACAATATTATCATCAGACAGAGCCTCCTCATGCGGCTTCATGACAGGTAATATTGCTTACGAATCCAGGCAAGGCTACCTCACCTCAATGGGGTATGAGCCAGATGAGCACGACCCTTACGCGGTATATATCTACAGTCCTAATGGTGATGCCTCACGCGAGATCAGGACGGCACCTTTTGACAGCATTTTCATCGTAGGCCCGGGGAGCGCAAGCGGCACCCCATCCGCCCCGTTTATGTCCTCAGGCGGCATGCCATTCTGCCGTAATAGCGACCGGGCACTGGCCGCAGGCCGGGCCTATATACAGCGGCGGGACACGACCTTACGTCAGGCTCTCGAAGCCTATGATCAAGGCGATTATGCTTCGGCCATTCCGCTTCTAGAAAAGGCATGGCGCAAAATCGGTTATGGCGAAGCCGCCCTGATGCTGGGACACATGTATGTTCTGGGTCTGGGGACGGATGTAAACGTCCCTCAGGGGATAGACTGGCTGAAAAAAGCCGCGCATATGCCCTATGAAACTTTGCGGTTTTCCCCGCTGGCCCCTGAACGCAGCACCCCAAAGATTGACGCCAGCCTCACATTGGCCAGTCTGTATATGACCGGTTACGGGGTTCCGAAGGATAACCAAAAGGCACTCGACTGGTACCAAAAGGCCGCCAACACCGGCCATCTGCCCTCCCTCAATCTGCTGGGCACGCTTTTTCTCAACGGTCAGGCGGGCCTAAAGGATAGCCAGAAGGCCTTTAAATATTACAAGAAAGCCGCCGAAAACGGCTATGCGCCCGCGCAATATAATCTGGCACGCCTGTATGCGCATGGCGAAGGCACAGAGACCGACCCCAAACTGGCCGCTTCATGGGATTATCATTCCGCCAGGGCCGGATATGCCCCGGCCCTTTATCAGATGGCCATAAGATACGATCATGGCGAAGATGGTCTGGCGCATGATCCGCAAAAGGCGCTGGTCTATTATAAAGAAGCCGCCCTGAAAGGGCAGCCGGACGCCATTAACGCATTGGCCACCTCCTTCTATGCCGGCGAAGACGTAACAAAAGATACGGCCATCGCCCGTCAGTGGTTTGAACAGGCCGCCCTGCGTGGCCAGACGGATGCCATGTTCAATCTGGGGGTCATGCTGACCAATGGCGAAGGCGGAGACGCCGATCAGGGGCTGGCCTATGTCTGGTTTTCACTGGCGCAATCAGGCGGCCATGAAAACGCGGCCAGGGCCCTAAGCCGCATAGAAGGCAAAATGTCGCCACAGGATCGGCAAAAGGCCCGCCAGATACTGTCTCCGGCCATATAGATCGAATCTGTTTCCTGATGCGTATTTCCCTTGACGTTTTGTGTGCCTGAACGTCTAGTGCAGTTGAAAAATAACAATAGCTGCTGGCGGGAAAAATGCTTAACTTAAAACCACTTACAGGCCCGAATACCGGATTGATGCTCCTTATGGCGCTGACGGTTTCAGGTGGCTTTACGACCACGGCATCCGCACAGGACAAGGCCCCGTCTGCACAGGTACAGGCCCCGACCGATACCACCACCGAAATTACCATTGTCGGTAAAAAGGTTCTGCCTTCGGCGGATCCCAAAGAAATCATGATTTCGCCCAATATCGCACGTTCCTGCGCCTTTATGGATGAATACAATCCCTATCAGGACGACGTGATGCTCGACTATTTACGCAGCTTCGGCTCTCTTGATTCTGAAAATAGCGACGGCACAGGCCGGTTCCGCGAATCCAGTCCCTTTGGCGACGTTTCCCGCACACCGAATTTCAGTTCGACGTCAGACGCCACCAACAGCGAGTTCATGGGAGCTGAGAACAGCACGGCCACCTCAGGCTGCGGCCCCAATGACAAGGCCTTTGCCGCCGGTCGCAACTATATCCAGCGTAATGACACCTCCCTGCGTGACGCCTTTGCCGCCTTTGATGCCGAAGACTACCCCACGGCGCTTAAACTGTTCAAAACCGCATGGGACAAGATCGGCTATCAGAACGCCGCCTTTATGCTGGGCAAGATGCACCTGCTCGGCATGGGCACCGATAAGAACACGGCCGAAGCCATCAAATGGTTCGAGGCCGTCGCCAATATTCCCTTCAATCCGCAAAAAGACCGTCAGCCCTTCGATCCCGAAACGCCGGACTATATGGATGTCAGGGCCGATGCCGTAACGACTCTGGCCCGCCTGTATATGACCGGCCATGACGTCGCCAAAGACCCTGCCGAAGCGCGCAAATGGTATCAGAAGGCCGAATATATCGGCTATGTCCCCGCCGGAAACGTGGTCGGCAATATGTATGAAACCGGCTACGGCGGTGACAAAGATATCAAACGCGCCTTCAAATCCTATAAGGCCGCAGCGGAACAGGGCTATGGCCCGGCGCAATATAATCTCGGTCGGCTGTATGAAGCGGGTGACGGCGTGGCCGCCGACGAAAAACTGGCCAGCGGCTGGTATCAGGAAGCCGCCAAACGCGGCCATGCCGAAGCCCTGTATGAAATGGCCTATCGCTATGACCGTGGCGAAGGCGGCCTGCCGCATGATCCTGAAAAAGCCCTGCTTTATTATAAGGATGCCGCCATCAAAGGGCAGCCGGATGCCCTGAACGCGATCGGCGCCTCTTTCTACAGCGGTGAAGGCCTGGAAAAAGACCCCGTTGCCGCGCGCAAATGGTTTGAACAGGCCGCCCTGCGCCAACAGCCGGATGCCATGTTCAATCTGGGGGTCATGCTGATGAATGGCGAAGGCGGTGACGCCGATCCGGCCCTGGCCTATGTCTGGTTCACTCTGGCCCAACAGAGCGGCAATGATAATGCCGGTGCCGCTCTGAAGGCCATAACGCCCAGACTGACCGCCGAAGACCGGACAAGGGCGGAGGCTATTCTCAGTCCTGAGACCTAGACCGGCGGGCCTCAAGGCGGGCGTGCAGGGACGAGGTATCCCAGCGCGCCCCGCCCATGGCCTGCACCTCGGAATAGAACTGATCCACCAGCGCCGCCACCGCCAGATGCGCCCCGTTACGGCGCGCCTCCTCAAGCGCTATGCCCAGATCCTTGCGCATCCAGTCCACGGCAAAACCGAAATCATAACGCCCCTCGGCCATGCTGTCCCAGCGGTTTGACATTTGCCAGGACCCCGCCGCCCCCGCGGAAATAGCCTGAAACACCAGATCAGGCGCAAGACCGGCGCTTTTACTGAAATGCAACGCCTCGGCCACGCCCTGCACAGCACCGGCAATGGCAATCTGATTGGCCATCTTGGCCATCTGTCCGGCACCGGCCTCACCGATGCGGATGATCGATTTGCTATAGGGCCGCGTCAGTTCGGCAATGGCCTCAAACCGATCGGCCTCCGAACCGACCATGATACTCAGTTGCCCGCTTTCCGCACCGGCCTGACCGCCGGACACCGGCGCATCGGCAAAGCTCAGGCCCCGCGCCTGTGCCTTGTCCGCCAGTGCCTGCGCCAGTCGGGCCGAGGTCGTGGTGTGATCGATGATCAGGACTCCTGCCCTCAGCTTCGGCAGGGCGCGCTCCACCAGATCGCGCACATCGTCGTCGCGCCCGACACAGAGCATCAGCACATCCGCCGTTTCTGCCGCCGCCTCGAAGTCGGCGCTACAGGCCCCGCCTGAGGCCTGCGCCCAGAGTTCGGCCTTTTCCACCGTACGGTTAAAGCCCGTGACCGCGTAACCGGCCCTGACCAGATGCGCCGCCATCGGCGCGCCCATGACCCCCAGACCGGCAAACAGAATCCGCATGAAATACCCTTGTGTTTTTAAAGAACAGCCGCATGGGTCTGCCCATAACGCCCTCTGAAATAGGTCAGGCCATGCCCGCCGAAATGATGGTCCGACTGGGCGAAATGCTCGACCTCACCGACGATCACCAGATGGTCGCCCAGAACGCGTGTCTCGTACTGGCGGCACTTCACCCAGGCCAGCGCCCCGTGCAGATGCAGCGGCTCATCGGCATGGGTCAGGCCCTCACCGTCGCGCACAAACGGATATTCGCGGAAAAAGCGGTCGGCCAGAGGCTGCTGATCAGCTGTTAATATATTGATGCCGAAGGTGCGGGCACCGGCAAAGATGTCATAGCGTTCCGACTCAAGCCCCAGCGACCACAGAACGAGCTTCGGCTCAAGCGAGACAGAGGCAAAGGAGTTGATGGTCATCCCCATGACCCGATCCCGCCCTTCGGGGTCAGGCGTCAGGGCGGTGACCACTGCCACCCCCGTGGCAAAGGTGCCCAGCACATGCCGATAGGCCAGATGATCCGCCAGAGGCCGCTCATTCACCGGATGCTCCATGCTGTGTACTGCCTGCTCCCTGACGGTTCTGTTTCACCTCTGCACGCCGGTTTTCCGGCGCGCACGGTTACTATAGGCGGCGTTTTCCCTATTGGCTACAGACAGATGCCTGTCCGGCCGGTCAACCCCCTGTTAAGATTAATATTGCATAAGGGGAAGATACGCTCCCTTCAAGCAGAATGCTCATGGCCTCGCGCGACGCTCCGGTTGTCATTAAAAAAGTCAAGAAAGTCATCGGCGGCGGCCACCACGGCGGCGCGTGGAAGGTGGCCTATGCCGACTTCGTGACGGCGATGATGGCCTTCTTTTTGCTGATGTGGCTGATCAATACCACCTCGCCCGAACAAAAGCGCGGCATTGCCGACTATTTCGCACCGGCCAGCGTCTCACAGTCCACCAGCGGCTCCGGCGGGATTCTGGGGGGCACCAGCATCGGTGAGGATGGCGTGAAGTCCGAAGGCGCCATGGCCTTCATCGAGCAGATGGCCCCCGAAGCGCCCAATGCACAGGATCGCGACGGCACCGAAGCCCACAATGCCAACCTGTCGCAAACTCCCGAAGACCAGTTGCGCGAAGAACTGCAAAAGCGTGAGGAAGCCTCCTTCCGCTCGGCCGCCGAATCCTTGCGTCAGGCACTTCAGGACATGCCCGAACTGACGGAGTTGTCCAAGAACATCCTCGTCGATCAGACCCCCGAAGGCCTGCGCATCCAGATCATCGATCAGGAAGGCCGCCCGATGTTCCGCGCCAATGCCGCCGTCCCCAACACCCATGCGCAAACCCTGCTGCGGGCTGTGGCAAAGGTCGTCAACCAGTTGCCGAACCGTGTGACCATTACCGGCCACACCAGCGCCAGCAGCAGCGCCGCCTCGGCCGATTCGGACTGGAAACTGTCGGCAGACCGCGCCAATGCCGCCCGCTCTATCCTGCAATCGGCCGGCGTCGATCAGGATCGCATCTCTCAGGTATCGGGCAAGGCGGCCAAGGAGCCGCTCTATCCCGACGATCCGACACTGGCCGGCAACCGCCGCATCACCATTATCCTGTTGCGTGAAGCGCCGGTATTGCCGGACAATCCGGCCCTGTAACGGATTATTTATAACAAATAGCGCGCAAAAGCGCTTCTCAACCGTCTGAAATTAGGCTCTCATACCCCATATGTAACGGCAAAGACCTCAGGGCTTAACGCGCAGATATGTAGGATGTCATGAGTGAGCATTTTCCCGGACGAAAGCTCAGATACTATCTGACCATTCCCGGGCCATGTCCTTATCTGGAAGGTCAGGAAGAACGGAAGGTGTTTGTCCACCTGCCGCCGCTTGAGGCCATCAATGTCAATGACCAGCTTTCGGCCATAGGCTTCCGCCGCTCGCAGAACATCGCCTACCGCCCTGCCTGTCCGGCCTGCCGCGCCTGTCAGTCGGTGCGCATACCGGTCAGGGATTATAACCTGACCCGCACCGACCGGCGCATCGTCAAACGCAACAGCGACCTGACGCGCCACTTCGTCGAGGCCGAGGCCACGCGCGAACATTACGACCTGTTGCAGGCCTATCTGACCTCACGCCACCCCGACGGCGGCATGATGGACATGACATGGCCCGATCTGGTGGCGATGATCGAGGACACGCTGGTGCGTACCCATATGATCGAATACCGGCTTGAGGGGCGTCTGGTGGGGGCAGTGCTGATCGATGCCCTGAATGACGGCCTGTCGATGGTCTATAGTTTTTACGATCCCGAACTGATGAACCGCTCTCTGGGGCGCTTCATCATTCTTGACCACATCCATCAGGCCCAGCGTTCGGGCTATGGCTATGTCTATCTCGGCTACTGGGTCAAGGGCAGCCCCAAGATGGACTATAAGGCCAGATACCGGCCCCTTGAGGCCCTGACCGATTATGGGTGGCTGCCGGTGCCGCCCCAGGACGACTGAGAGACTGCGGCAAAACGACCCCTTGCGATAGGATGAATCATGGCCCATATACCCCACAGGGGTATATTGAGGATTACCATGACGACATCACACCCCTCCCACAAATCCCAGCTATCGCGCCTGAACCGCGCAGCCGGTCAGATCGACGGCATCCGGCGCATGATCGAGGAAGACCGCTACTGCGTCGATATTCTGGCGCAGCTCAAGGCCGTGCGCAGCGCCCTGAAATCCATCGAGCTGTCGGTTCTCGAAACCCATATGCACGCCTGCCTGAAACAATCCGCCGATAATGATGCCCTGCGCCAAGAGAAGATCGACGAAATCCTGTCGCTTCTCAAAAAATATGAATAGGCCCCCGCCATGTCCCACACGCCTGAACACAGCTGCCATACGCACAGCCCTGAGCCGCAACCGGCCAGAACCTGTTGCCACCACCACAGCGCGACACCGGCGGCACCACCGCCCCCCAATGCGCAGGCACTGATCTATACCTGCCCGATGGACCCCGAAGTGCGCCAGCCTGGCCCCGGCATCTGTCCGAAATGCGGCATGGCCCTTGAGCCGGACGTGGTGAGCCTTGCGGAAACGGAAAATCCCGAACTGAAAGACATGACCCGCCGGTTCTGGGTTTCGGCGGCCCTGAGCCTGCCGGTTCTGGTCTGGGTCATGGGGGCGCACCTGTTTAACTGGGATCACGGGGTCGGTCACAATCTGTCAAACTGGGGCCAGTTGCTTCTGGCCACGCCGGTCGTTCTGTGGGGCGGCGCACCGTTTTTCCAGCGCGGCTGGCAGTCCGTGCGCAGCGGCAATCTCAATATGTTCACCCTGATCGCGCTGGGGACAGGCGTAGCCTGGGCCTATAGTGTGGCCCTGACCCTGTGGCCCGATCTGTTCGCCGCGACCGGTCAGACGGCGCATGTCTATTTTGAAGCCGCCGCCGTCATCACTACCCTTGTCCTTCTGGGGCAGGTGCTGGAACTCAAGGCCCGCGCCCAGACCGGCAATGCCATTCGCGCCCTGCTGCGTCTGGCGCCGGAAACCGCCACGCGCCTGAAGGACGGCACCGAAGAAACCGTACCGCTTGAGCGCGTCCATGCCGGAGACATCCTGCGCGTCCGTCCGGGCGAAAAAGTGCCGACCGATGGCGATATCCTCAACGGCCACACCCATATCGACGAATCGATGATCACCGGCGAATCCATGCCGGTATCGAAAACCGGCGGCGACCCTGTGACCGGCGGCACGGTCAACCAGACCGGCAGCTTCACCATGACCGCCACCCGCGTCGGCGGCGACACCCTCCTGTCGCAGATCGTCGCTCAGGTCGCCTCGGCCCAGCGTTCCCGCGCCCCCATTCAGCGCGTCGCCGATACGGTATCGGCATGGTTCGTGCCCACCGTCATCGCCATTGCCCTGATCACCTTTGCCATCTGCCTATGGGTCGGGCCTGAGCCGAAACTGAGCTTTGCCCTGCTCAATGCCATTGCCGTCCTGATCATCGCCTGCCCCTGTGCGCTCGGTCTGGCCACACCGATGTCGATCATGGCCGGTACGGGCCGCGCAGCGCGTGCCGGTATCCTGATCCGCGATGCCGCCGCCCTTGAGGCCCTGCACAGGGTCGATACCCTGCTGATCGACAAGACCGGCACCCTGACCGAAGGCAAGCCGACCCTGATCGCCGTCAAAACTATTGGCGACCATGACGAAGACCACCTTCTGTCGCTGATGGCCTCGCTTGAACGCCTGAGCGAACATCCGATCGCCCGCGCCATTACCGATGGCGCACAGGCGCGGAACCTGCCCGTGCATGAGGTACGCGATTTTGATTCGCCGACCGGCAAGGGCGTGACCGGCAAGGTCGGCGGCCTGTCTCTGGCGCTTGGCAATGCCGCCCTTTTCGGTGATCAGACCGACACCGCCCTCACCGCCCTGTCCCGCCCCTACCGCGAAGCCGGTCAGACGGTCATCCATGCCTTTATCGACGCAAAACCCGCAGGCATTGCCGTGGTCGCCGACCCGGTCAAGGCAACCACGCCCGCCGCCCTCAGGGCGCTGAAGGCCGAGGGCCTGCATATCGTCATGCTGACCGGTGATCATGAACTGACCGCCCGCGCCGTCGCCCGCGAACTGGGGATCGAAGCCGTCGAGGCCGATGTCCTGCCCGCCCGTAAGGCCGAGGTGGTGCAAACCCTGATCGCTCAGGGCCGCAAGGTGGCCATGGCCGGTGACGGGGTGAATGATGCTCCGGCTCTGGCCGCCGCCACGGTCGGCATTGCCATGGGCAACGGCACCGACATCGCCATGCAGAGCGCCGGTATCACGCTTCTGAAAGGCGACCTCACCGGCATTGTCCGCGCCCGCAAACTGAGCCACGGCGTGATGGGCAATATCCGTCAGAACCTGCTGTTTGCCTTTGGCTATAATGCGCTGGGTGTACCGGTGGCGGCGGGCCTGCTCTATCCGGCCTTTGGTCTGCTGCTGTCGCCGATCTTCGCTTCGGTGGCCATGTCCCTGAGTTCCGTGTCGGTCATCGCCAATGCCCTGCGCATCAGGCACCTGAAACTGTGATAGTATCTGTCGCTTCGGCGATATGCGCATCGCGGCCGACCGTTACCGCGCCATACAGGTCGGCCGCCGTGCGCTTCAGCACCGGATGCACCCACTCCGGCGCAATCTCTGCCAGCGGCCCCATCACAAAGCCCCGTTCATGCGCGCGCGGATGCGGCAGCACAATCTCCACCGTATCAATCACCTGATCCTGATAGGCAATCAGATCGAGATCGAGCGTGCGCGCCATATTGCGCCTGTTGACGCTTATGTGATCAGAAGTGTCCCGCACCCGACCTGTCTCTGCCTCTATTTTATGCAAATATTGCAAAAGCTGCCGGGGCGGTGTTTGCGTCCCTATGCGGAGTACGGCATTCATATAGGGCGGGTCTGACGGATCAGGCCAGGCCGCCGACTGCCACAGGCTTGATACGGCCCATACGGCTATATTATCTTTTTGCAACCGCCTGATGATATGACCCAGTGTTTGCAATGCAGACTGGTTACGCCATTGTAAATTTGCGCCATAGGCTACAAAAACCCCCTGTTCAGAATCTCCGGTTGTATGATAGTGAGACGGGGCCATTTTATCAGGGTGAATTTTGAGAAAGTAATTTAAGATGAGTTTTTATCCTACGGACAAAATTGCGCTATTTATAGATGGCGCCAATCTTTATTCCGCCGCCAAGGCTCTCAATTTCGATATTGACTACCGTAAGCTCCTTGATGAATTTCGCAAGCGCGGGATCCTGATTCGCGCCTATTACTACACCGCTCTGGTCGAGGGCGACGACTATTCTCCGATCCGCCCGCTGGTGGACTGGCTCGACTATAACGGTTTTACCCTGATTACCAAAACCGCCAAGGAATATACCGATGCGCAGGGCCGCAAGCGCTGGCGCGGCGATATGGATATTGAAATCGCCTGCGACATGCTGGAAATCGCCGAAAGCGCCGACCATCTGGTGCTGTTTTCCGGTGACGGCGACTTCCGCCGCCTGATCGAGGCCGTACAGCGCAAGGGCTGCCGCGTTACCGTCATCTCAACCGTCAAGTCCCAGCCGCCCATGACCTCCGATGAGCTGCGCCGTCAGGCCGACACCTTCATCGATCTGGCCGATCTGGCCGGTGTCATCGGTCGCCCGCGCCAGTCCGGCGGCACCCAAGGCAATAATCCGAAATTTGTCGATCAGTTTGAAGACTAGCAGGGGCAGGGCCTCAGGCCCTGCACCCCTTCGCCCCGAGGTGTGAGGCACCTTCCTCCTCCCCTGCGAAGCGGGGGAGGTGCCGGGCGAAGTCGAGGCGGAGGGGGCAAGGGGTTCTTTTATTGCGCTACCGCTTCGCTGCTTGAGCGCGCCTTTTATTGCGCCCCAGCTTCAGCCGTGATCTTTCAGCAGGCGGGCCTTTTCGCGGCCCCAGTCGCGTTTGGCTTCGGTTTCGCGCTTGTCATGCAGCTTCTTGCCCTTGGCCAGAGCAATCTCGACCTTCACCATACCCTTGTCATTGAAATAGAGTCTGGTCGGCACGATAGTCATGCCTTCGCGCTGCACGGCGATGATGAAGCGATGAATTTCGCGCCGGTGCAGCAATAGCTTGCGGATGCGGCGCGGCTCATGGTTGAAGCGGTTGGCAAAGCCGTAATGCGGAATATCGGCGTTGATCAGGCACAGTTCATTGCCTGCTTCGACCGAGACATAGGATTCAGCGATATTGGCCCGTCCCTGCCGCAGCGACTTGACCTCGGTGCCGGTCAGCACGATGCCGGCCTCGAGCGTGTCGCCGATCTCGTAGTCGTAGCGCGCGCGCCGGTTTTCAGCGATGACCTTGTAATTACTCTGGTCTTTTTCCGCCAACTTACAGCCCCGCTAATTTCAGTCCAGCCAGTTTCAGGGCTGCATCGACCTGAGGCCGCACCGCTTCGGCGCACGCCGTGATCGGCAGGCGCACCTCATCGGTCGTCAGGCCCAGACGGCTCAGGGCATATTTGGTCGGCGACGGCGAGGCATCGGCAAACAGCACCTTATGCAGGGTGATCAGCTGATCCTGAATCCGGCGCGCCCCGGCAAAGTCATTGGCCGCGCAGGCCTTATACAGGGCCACCATGGCTTCGGGCGCGACATTGGAGGTGACTGAAATCACCCCGTGCCCGCCGTGGGCCATATAGCCGATCAGGGTCGGATCATCACCGGAAATGAACGCAAAACCGTCCTCGACCGTCAGGCGCAACTGGCTCATGCGCACCATGTCGCCGGTCGCGTCCTTGATGCCGACAATGTTCGGCAGCTTCGCCAGACGGCTGACCGTTTCATTGGAAATATCGACCACTGTGCGCCCCGGCACATTGTACAGCATGATGGGAATCTGCACGGCGTCATTGATCGCCCTGAAGTGCTGATAAAGCCCTTCCTGAGACGGCTTGTTGTAATAGGGCGCGACCACCAGCACCGCATCCGCCCCGACCGTCTTGGCATAGTGGCTAAGCTCAAGCGCCTCGGCCGTATTGTTCGATCCGGCACCGGCAATGATCTTTGCGCGACCGGCGGCGGTTTCAACACACAGGCGTACGATTTCCTTGTGTTCTTCCATACTCAGGGTCGAGGTTTCCCCCGTCGTGCCGACCGGCACGATGCCGTGGACACCGGCCTGAACCTGACGCTCCACAAGGGCTTTGAAGGCCGCATAATCCACCTGTCCGTCCCTGAAGGGCGTTACAATAGCGGTAATGACGCCATGAAACAGTGGAGTGTGAGCGCTGGACATAAGACCTATTCCGTTAAGCAGCAAAGCATATGCCCTTGCCTTAGGACTTCCCGCATCGGGCTGCAACGACTTTGTACAGGAAATGGGGATCATCGCCCACATCTCGTTGCGCTTTTTGCCGAACCTGCCCATTCTTGGCCTTGATGAACGGCTAAGAGGGGTAATGCCCTCAGGCTTCATTTGACGCCCCTAACAGATATGCGGATTCCCAGAACCATGCCCCTCAGACCCCTCGCACCCGGATCATTCCGTAAGGCCCTGTTGCTGACCGTCATGGCCTGTATGGGCATGACGCCGGTATCGGCTCAGGAAGGCCTGCCCTCTGGTCTGCCCTCTGGCCCGCAACCCTATCAGGCCCTTCAGGCCGCCGAGGCGCAGAACGCCAGCCTGAGCAGCGCTCTGGAAGCCGTTAAGGCGCGTAATTTTGCGCTGGCCGACTCCTATCGCACGTCCCTGTCCGATCCGGTGGCGCGCAAGATCATCCAGTGGGCAATCATCGACAATGACGGGGCCAATATCTACGGCTTTGCCGCGCTCGATGCCGCCCGCCGTGACCTGTGGGGCTGGCCGCGCGAATCGAAGCGCCAGATTGCCGCCGAAAAGCAGATCATCGTTTCCGGCCTGACCAGCGCCCAGATCATCGACTGGTTCACCGGCGCCCCGCCCCAGAGCGTTGACGGGGCCATCGCCCTGATCGGGGCCTATGAGCGCGAAGGAAAAACCGCCAAAGCTCAGGCGCTGGCCAGATCCTGGTGGCGCGATCAGGCCTTTGAGCGCGTCGATCAGGAACGTTTCTACACGCAGTTCAGTCGCTACCTCACTGCTGATGATCACCGGACACGGCTCAACACCCTGCTTCTGGGCGCACAAGGCCCGGCCACTCAGGCCATGCTGGCCTATGTCGATGACGGCGCGCGTCAGGTGGCCGAGGCCGTTATGGCGATGCGTTCCGGCTCAGGCCGCGCCACCACACTTTATGAAGCCGCCTCAGCCGCCCATCCGCATCATCCGATCCTCGCCTATGAGCGCGCGCGTTTCTTACGCCGTGCCAATATGGAAACCCTTGGCTACGGCCTGCTGGCGGATCTGCCTGCGGCCCCTGCTTCCACTTCCGCCATCAATAATCTGTGGGTCGAGCGCCTGAGCTATTTCCGCAACGCGCTGAAAAACCGCAACTATCAGGCCGCCTATGACGCCATGAAGGGGGGCGGTTTCCCCAATGGTGAAAAGAAGGCCGAGGCTGAATTTTTCGCGGGCTGGATTGCCCTGACGCGCCTGAACCGTCCCGATCTGGCGGTCGGCCATTTCGAGGGCATCCGCGAAGCCGGCACCACCCCGATCACGCAGGGGCGCGCCTGGTACTGGCTCGGTCGCGCCTATGAGGCTCGCGGTCAGGCCGGTGATCCCGTTCTTGCCGATCAGGCCTATACGGCAGGCGGTCAGTTCATCTATGCCTTCTACGGCCAGCTGGCCGCCGAAAAGGCAGGCATCAAAACCATCACCCTCGGTAAGGACCCCGTCCCTACGCCGGAAGACCGCGCCCGTTTCGACAACCGCGACCTCGTCAAGGCGGCGCGGTTGCTGGCCCAGTCCGGTGAGCGCGGCCTGTTCAACAGCATGGTTCTGGCGCTCGATGACCTTTTGCCCAATGCCGAGGAAATGGCCCTGCTCTATGACCTCAGCAAGGCCAATACCTCGCCCGACGTTTCCATGCGCATTGCCCGCGTCGCCATGCAGCGCGGCCTTTATCTCCCTGAACGCGGCTATCCGGTCCGCGCCGTGCCCGCCGTCAAGGCCCCCGAAGCCCCCTTCGTTCTGGCCATCACCCGTCAGGAATCGGGCTTTGACCCCAATGTGCGCTCAGGGGCCAATGCGCGCGGCATGATGCAGCTTATCCCCCCGACCGCCCGCGCCGTAGCGCGCCGCATGTCCCTGACCTATTCCGACGCCATGCTCTATGAGCCGGACTATAATATGTCGCTGGGGGCCTATCACTTAGGCGAACTGGTCGATCGCTTCGGCGGCTCCTACATCATGGCCGCGGCCGGTTATAATGCCGGTCCCGGTCGTCCGGCGCAGTGGATCAATGACTGCGGCGATCCACGCGGCGCACAGGCTGATTCCCTGTGGTTCATCGAATGTGCCCCCTTCACCGAAACGCGCAACTATATGATGCGGGTCATGGAAAACATGCAGGTCTATCGCGCCCGCCTCAATGGCGGCACCGCCACCTTCGCCCCCTATGCCGATCTGCAACGCGGCATCATCGTTACCTATGTCCCCGATACCGGTGATAACGGCAATGCCTCAACGCCTGACGGCCCGATCAACTATCTCGACCTCAAAAACTAGGGGCGACGCCCCTAGAACCAGAACGTTCCGCGGCTGCGTCATCGTCCATAATCCTTACATCCTCCCCTGTTTGCGGGGGAGGTGGCTGCGAGTGAAAACGAGCAGACGGAGGGGGCATTACCCCAACCCCACCGGCATGGCCTCAACCCATAAATGCCCGTCGCGCACCTCCCCCGACAGGCCGAACACCTCCCGCAGCAATTCAGGGCAGATCACCGTTTCCGGTGCCCCCTGCGCCACCAGACGCCCCGCATTCAGCACCAGCACCTCGTCGCACATCTGCACCGAAAGGCCCAGGTCATGCAGGCTGACGATCACCGTATGCCCCTCCGCCGCCAGTTGTTTCAGCACCCGCAGCACCTGCCGCTGCCAGGCCGGATCGAGCGCCGCCAGAGGCTCATCCAGCACCATTACCGGACACTGTGTCGCCATCAGCCGCGCCAGCAGAACCCGCGCCCTCTGTCCGCCCGACAGGCTGAATATCCCCTGTCCGGCCCGCTCCCCCAGCCCGACCCGCTCAAGCAGGGCCTCAGCCAGCGCCGCCCGCTCACGCTCAGGCCGCCGCATGGCCCCCAGCGCGACAATCTCACGCGCACTCAGGTTCCATGCCACCTGACGCTCCTGCGGCAAATAGGCAATGCGGCTGGCCCGCTGCCCCGGCGACATCTCAGCGACCCGTTCCCCCTCAAGGCGCAGTTCGCCCGTCACCGGCAACAGCCCCGTCAGGGCCTTGAGCAGCGTCGTCTTGCCCGACCCGTTAGGCCCGACCAGCCCATAGAGCCGCCCCGCCCCGAACCGTGCCGTCAGGCCATCGACCGCTACCGTGCGCCCCAATGTGACGGACAGGTTTTTTATCTCAATCATTGATCGCCTCCGGCCCAGACACGCGCGCTTTTCCACGCCAGTAAGGTAAACAACGGCGCCCCTACCAGCGAAGTCAGCACCCCCAGCCGCAAATCGTTAGAGGTCGGCAACAGCCGGACAGCACTATCGGCCAGCAGCACCATAAAGCCACCGGCAAAGGCTGACGGCCAGATCAGGCTGTACGGGTCTTTGATACCGCAGGCCCGCACGAAATGCGGCGCAGCCAGACCGACAAAGCCCACCACACCGGCCACCGCCACCGACAGTCCGGCCAGCAGGCTGATACAGACCACCGACAGGG
>Ga0222423_1000178_pt1 | contig 56580 bp, 49 predicted proteins | sample 3A0metagenome_FD_182472 | JGI IMG/M metagenome (GOLD analysis project Ga0222423, IMG submission 182472) | Enriched microbial communities from leaf-cutter ant dump, University of Wisconsin, Madison, United States - 3A0 (version 2) | ecosystem: Environmental > Terrestrial > Nest > Insects nest >...
CCAAACCTCCAACCACCCCCCACCAATCACACCAACCAGCTTCTTCAACCAGTCAGCCCGCTTAGCGAAGCCTTGAATTCTACATCAGGTTTGAACCCGCTTGCAATCCAAAGTGAGAAAGTTTTTTAACACCCTCTCATTGCTGCACACCTCGCGCCAAGAAGCGCCTGCGATGCAGCAAGCCCTCCAGTATAGCTTGTTTTTTTGCAGACTCAGAGCAAACGCTGTTCCAAAGCAGCGATGAACAGACCAGCCACGTCACAGCCGGTCTGATCGAAGATTTCCTGAAAGCACGTGGGACTGGTGACGTTGATTTCGGTCACGCAGTCACCGATCACGTCCACGCCCGCCAGCAGCATGCCCCGCTGATCCAGTACGGCACCGATTTGCTCGCCAATTTCCCTGTCGCGCTGCGACAGCGCTCGCGCCACGCCCAGCCCGCCAGCAGCAAGGTTGCCGCGTACTTCCGTCCCCTGGGGAATGCGTGCCAGGCAATAAGGCACGGGCTTACCGCCCACGATAAGAACACGCTTGTCGCCCTGGGCGATTTCCGGCAGAAATTTTTGCACCATCACGCTCTGGCGTCCCCCCTGGTTCAGGGTTTCGATGATGCTTCCAAGGTTCATGCCATCCGAACCGACACGGAAGATGCCCATGCCCCCCATTCCATCCAGCGGCTTGAGGATGATGTCGCCATGCTCGGCATGAAAGCGGCGGATGTCCCCGGCGTCCCGCGTCACCAGCGTTGGGCCGATGAACTGGGGAAACTCCATGATGGCCAGCTTCTCGGGGTGATCTCGCAGCGCCCTGGGCTTGTTGAAAACCCGGGCGCCTTCGCGCTCGGCCTGTTCCAGCAGGTGCGTGGCGTAAAAGTATTCGCTGTCGAACGGCGGATCCTTGCGCATCAGCACCGCGTCGAAGTCAGCCAACGCGGCCATGCGGCTGGCGTCCACGTGAAACCACGAATCGGCCTGGCCCGTCAAGGTGACCTCGCGCACCTGCGCCTGCACCCGGGAGCCGAGCTGCCAATGGATCTGCTGCGGCTCGCACGCCGCCAGGGTGTGGCCGCGCCGCTGCGCTTCGCGCATCATGGCAAAGGTAGTGTCTTTCTTGATCTTGAAATGTTCCAGAGGGTCGGCAACAAAAAGGAACTTCATGGCTCGCCTATATAGATGAATCGCGTTATCGCTGCGCCGACGCGTGCCTGCGCCGCCCATACTGTTGCACAAGCAGCGCCAGGCTGCCGGCGACCACGCCCCAGAAGGCGGAGCCGACGCCGGCCAGGGTCACGCCGCTGAGCGTGACCAAAAATGTGATCAACGCCGCCTCGCGATGGCTTTCCTGCTGCAGCGCGGACGCCAGGCCGCCGCCTATGGCGCCCAGCAGGGCCAGGCCGGCAATCGCCACCACCAGCTCTTGCGGAAACGCCGTCAGCAGCCCCGTCACCACCGCGCCGAAAATGCCCACCACAACATACAGCACGCCGCAGGCAGCGGCGGCGGTATAGCGGCGAGCCTTGTCCGCATGGGCCTCGGGCCCCATGCAGATGGCAGCGGTGATGGCGCTGAAGTTCAGTGCAAAAGCCCCAAAGGGTGCCAGCACCAGGGTGGCCAGCCCGGTCATCGTGATCAGGCGCGACACCGGCAGTTGATAACCCGTGGCGCGCATGACGGCGACGCCTGGCAGGTTCTGGGAAGCCATAGTCACAATGAAGAGCGGCAGCGCCAGGCTCATGAAGGCCGACAAGCTGAACTGTGGCGCTGTGAATACGGGCATGGCCAGGGCAAACTGCACCTGTGACCAGCGCATCTGGCCGCTGCCAGCGGCCCAAGCCACGCCCGCCACCAGCGTCAGAACCACGGCATAGCGTGGGAGCAAGCGCCGCGCGAGCAGGTAACTGCCAAGCATGACCAGCACCAGGGGCAACGCCGTCTGCAGGGCGGTAAACGCCTGCATGCCAAACCGCGCCAGCACCCCAGCCAGCAGTGCCGATGCGATCTCCATCGGAATGCGGTTCATCACGCGCTCGAACCAACCCGTCATGCCCGCCAGCGTGATCAGCAGGGCACACGCCATGAAGGCGCCTATCGCCTCCCCCATGCCAAACCCCCCGGCCACGCCCGCCCCCGCCAGTACCGCCGCCCCGGGCGTGGACCACGCCACCATCACCGGCTGGCGCAGCACGATGGACGGCACCAACGAACACAGGCCCATGCCCAGCCCCAGGGCCCACATCCACGAGGTGATTTGCTCGGGCGTGGCGCCAAAGGCCCGCGCCGCCTGGAATACCAACGCGACAGAACTGGTGAAGCCCACCAGCACCGCAACAAAGCCGGCGGTGGCGGTTGACAGACTCACATCCTTGAAAAATGACGCCACACCCACTCCCTGAAATCTGAAAACTACATATTCAATAGCATATAACGCTTGATGGATAACGGTTTACTCAAATTTCCACCTTGGAACCCAGCTCCACCACTGCATTGCTGGGCAAGTGTAGAAAAGCGGCCACACCGCTGGCGTTGTGATGCATTTGGGCAAACAGCTTCTCACGCCAATGCGCCATGCCGCTGCCAATAGAAGGCACAACCACATCGCGCGACAGGAAATAGCTGGTGGCCATGGGGTTCAGCTCACACCCGCGCCCATGCATGAGCTGCAGCGCGCTGGGCAGATCCAGCTCGTTCTTGAAGCCATAGTTCACCGTCACCCGCCAGCAGTCTCCGCCCAGCGCCTCCACCTGCAAGCGCTGATCCATGCCTATCCACGGGGTTTCATGGTATCTGACGGTAACAAACAGGTTCTGGCGATGCAGCACCTTGTTGTGCTTGAGGTTGTGCAGCAGCGCATTGGGCACTGCCTCGGGGTCGGCGTTCAGGAAAACGGCCGTGCCCTCGACGCGCATGGGCGGATTGGCCTGCACGGAAGCCAAAAAATCCTGCAGATTGATGGCGTCCTCATGCAGCTTGCTGCCAAGCAGTTCGCGGCCGCGCTTCCAGGTCACCATCATCGTGAAGACCAGCCCGCCAATGGCCAGCGGGAACCACCCTCCATGGAACAGCTTAAGCAAGTTGGAGGCAAAGAACGCCACGTCCACGACAAAGAAAAAGCTCGTGGCGAGCAGGCACAGCGCCAGCGGGTAGCCCCAGCCGTAGCGGATGACGAAAAAGGTCAGCACCGTGGTGATCAGCATATCCAGGGTAACGGCGATGCCATACGCGGCCGCCAGATTGCTGCTGGAGCGGAACATGACGACCGCCAGGACAATGGCGACGAACAAGCTCCAATTGACCAGCGGCAGATAGATCTGCCCGGTTTCCCGCACGCTGGTATGCAGGATGTTGAGCCGCGGCAGATAGCCCAGCTGAATGACCTGCTTGGTCACGCTGAAAGCACCGGTGATCAAGGCCTGGGACGCAATGGCCGTGGCCATGGTGGCCAGCACCACCAGGGGCAGCAGCACCCACTGCGGCGCCATCATGAAAAACGGATTCCTGACCGCCGTCGGGTCGGCCAGCAGCAGCGCGCCCTGTCCAAAGTAATTGAGCGTCAGCGCCGGCATCGCCAAACCGAACCAGGCCGTGCGGATGGGCTTGCGCCCAAAATGCCCCATGTCGGCGTACAGCGCCTCGGCCCCGGTCACGCACAGCACCACCGCGCCCAGAATGATGAAGCTGGTGCCCGGGTTGGCCCAGATGAAGCCCAAGGCATGGTGCGGGCTCAGGGCGCTGAGGATTTCTGGATGGTCGGCGATATGCAGCACGCCCAGCACGGCGATGGAGACGAACCAGGTGAACATCAGTGGCCCAAAGTAGCGCCCGATGTCCGCCGTGCCACGCTTTTGCACGGCAAACAGGCCGAACAGCACGACCAGGGTGAGCGGAATCACGGCCTGGCCAAAGTGCGGCGACACCACCTCCAGCCCCTCGATCGCCGAAAACACCGAAATGGCCGGCGTGATCACGCCATCGCCGTAAAACAGCGAAGTGCCGAAAATCCCCAGCACCAGCAAGACGGAGCGCAGCCTGGGCTTGTCCTTGACCGCTTGCGAGGCCAGCGCCAGCATGGCGATCAGCCCTCCTTCGCCGTGGTTGTCGGCCCGCAGCACCAGCACCACGTACTTGAGCGTGACGATGACCGTCAGCGTCCAGAACAGAATGGACAGCACGCCGTAGACGTTGGCGGCGGTGAAGGGAACGTGCCCAGAGCCGAACACCTCCTTGACCGCGTACAGCACGCTGGTGCCGATGTCGCCATATACAACGCCTATGGCGCCCAGCGTCAGCGCCCCCAGCGACGATTTATTGGTTTGCACAACAACAGGCCCGCAGCGGGCGCTTTCATGGGCTCGCCATTGTGCACTCCTGGCGCAACGCATGCACCACGGGTCTTACGGATTGTTGCAGTGCAACAACCATGGCTTTACACACCCAGAATCCTCTGCGCGTGGCTGCGCGCTCAGTCGTACACCTCGGCCTGCGGGTCGTACGCCTCCATCTCGTAGCTGGCCGCCAGCATGGCCAGGCGGGCGATCACGCCGTACATGTAGAAGCGGTTGGGGGCGCTGGCGCCAGCGCGCACGCCGGGCTGCGGCAGGTGCGTGCCGTGTTCGAAGGCCAGCGGCACAAAGCTGGCGCCGGGCACGTTCAGGTTCTCGTCGCTGCCGCGTTCGGCGTGGATGCGGTAGAAGCCACCCACTACGTAGCGATCCATCATGTAGACCACGGGCTCGGCCACGGCCTCGTGCACGCGCTCCTGCGTCAGCACGCCTTCCTGCACGATGACGTCGCGCACCTCCTGGCCGTCCTTGATCACGGCCATCTTGTTGCGCGCGCGCCGGTTCAGGGCGTCGAGCTCCTTGGCGTCGTGCACCGTCATGATGCCCATGCCGTAGGTGCCGTGGTCGGCCTTGACGACGACGAAGGGCTTTTCGTGAATGCCGTACTCCTTGTACTTGCGCCTGACCTTGGACAGCACGCCGTCCACCGTCGCCTGCAGCACGTCCAACCCCTGGCCCTGCGCAAAATCAACACCTTCGGCGTGTGCGAACAGCGGGTTGATGAGCCAGTGGTCTATGCCCAGCATCTTGCCAAAGCGCTTGGCCACCTCCTCGTAGCACTTGAAGTGCTGGCTCTTGCGGCGCACGCTCCAGCCCGCATGCAGGGGCGGAAGCAGATACTGCTCGTACAGGTCTTCCAGAATGCCCGGAGCCCCCGCCGACAGATCGTTGTTAAGCAAAATCGTGCAAGGATCGAAGTCCTTCAACCCCAGCCGGCGCTTGCCGCGGATCACCGGCTCCAGCGTCACCGACTCCCCATGCGGCAGGTTGATGGTGGTGGGCTTCTTGATCTCAGGGCTGATCGACCCCAGGCGCACGTTCAGCCCCGCCATGTTGAAGATGCGCTGCAGCTGCACCACGTTGGCCAGGTAGAAGGTGTTGCGCGAATGGTTCTCGGGAATGATGAGCAGATTGCGCGCCTCGGGGCAAATCTTCTCGATCGCCGCCATTGCCGCCTGCACCGCCAGGGGCAGCATCTCGCGCGTCAGGTTGTTCCAGCCGCCGGGAAACAGGTTGGTATCGACCGGCGCCAGCTTGAAGCCGGCGTTGCGGATGTCCACCGACGAATAGAACGGCGGCGTGTGCTCCATCCACTCCAGGCGGAACCAGCGCTCGATGGCCGGCATCGAATCCAGCACGCGCTGCTCCAGTTCATTGATCGGGCCGTTGAGTGCGGTGATGAGGTGCGGAACCATAGAACCCCTGAAATGCGGTCAAGCGCTGCATTGTAGGGATGCTCAAGCGCCGCGCCATACGCAGTTTCAACGCTGCCAGAACGCCGGGGTCAGCAAGGCCATGAAACTCAGAATCTCCAACCGCCCGAGCAGCATGGCCAGCGTGCACACCCACAGCTGAAAGTCGCTCAGTACGGCGTAGTTCGACTGCGGCCCCACCAGCCCCAGCCCCGGGCCGGTGCAGTTCACGCTGGCCAGCACGGCCGAGAAGGCCGAGAGCGGATCCATATCGGTCAGCAGCAGCGCCATGCTGAGCACGATGACCGTGGCACCGTAGACCAGCATGAACGCCAGCACGGAAAAAATCATGCGGCTGTCCACCACGCGCTCGCCCAGCCGCACCGGCTGCACCACGCGCGGATGGACGATGCGCGTCAGCTCGCGGCGCACCTGCTTGAGCAGAATCAGCATGCGCACCATCTTGATGCCGCCGCCGGTCGATCCGGCGCTGGTGGCCACGCCCGACAGCAGCAGCATGAACACCGGCGCGAACACCGGCCACGCCAGGTAATCGACGGTGGCAAACCCCGTGGTGGTGGCCACCGACACCACATGGAACATGCCGTAGCGCAGCGCATCCAGCGGCGCGTACACGCCCTTGGCCCACAGCAGCACAGACACCAGCAGGCCGCCGCCCAGCAGTGCGGCCAGCGTGGCACGCATCTCCGGATCGCGCCAGAAGCCCTGCCAGCTACCCTTGCGCAGCGCCACGAAGTACAGCGCGAAATTGCAGCTGGCGCACAACATGAAGAACAGCGCAACGGCTTCGAGCAGCGGCGAATGAAAGTATCCGAAACTCGCGTCGTGCGTCGACGTTCCGCCCAGGCTGACCGTGGCGAACATGTGCATGACGGCGTCCGGCCCGCTCATGCCGCCGGCCCAGAAGGCCAGCGCGCAGGCCAGCGAAAACGCCACGTACACGCCCCACAGCCCCTTGGCGGTTTCGGTCATGCGCGGCGTCAGCTTGGTGTCCTTGATCGGGCCGGCCGCCTCGGCCTTGAACAGCTGGCTGCCGCCCACCCCCAGCAGCGGCAGCACCGCCACGGCCAGGATCAGAATGCCCATACCGCCCAGCCACTGCATGAAGGTGCGCCACATGTTGACCGACAAGGGCAAGGCGTCCAGGTTGGAGAGCACCGAGGCGCCAGTCGTCGTCAGGCCCGAAACGGCCTCGAAGTAGGCATGCGTGAACGACATCGGCCGCCCCATCGCGTACATCACCAGCAGCAGTGGCAGCGCCGCAAAGAACGGCAGCACCAGCCAGACCAGCGACACCAGCAGCACGCCGTGGCGCGCCAGCAGCTCGCGCTTGTACTCGCGCAGGCCGCGCCACAGCATGGCGCTGCTCATGGCCGTCATGGTCATGGCCACGGCGTACTGCACCCAGAACTTCTCGCCTGCCCACAGCGCCACGCCCAACGGCACGCCCTGCGCCAGCGCAAACATGGCCAACACCACGCCAAGCACTCGCAACACGGGCAAAACGTCGTACATCGGCCCGGCCTAGAAAAAGGTGGCGCTGACGCGGAACTGCCGCTCCACCTCGCGCACCAGCCGCTTGTTGGGCAGGAAGAACACCACGTGGTCGCCGCTCTCGATCACGGTATGGCTGCGCGGGATGATGACCTCCGGGTCGGCCACGGGCGCAGCCGCACCCTCCTGGCCGTCGCACTGCAGGCCGCGCACGATCAGGCCCATGTGCACCTCGGGCGGCAGCCTGATTTCGCTGACCTGCCGGCCCACCACGCGCGAGCTTTTGCGGTCCCCGCGCGCCACGATCTCCAGCGCCTCGGCCACGCCGCGGCGCAGGCTGTGCACGGCCTGCACGTCACCGCGGCGCACATGCGCCAGCAACTCGCCCAGCATGGCCTGGGCGGGCGACAGGGCAATGTCGATCTGCGTGCCGTGCATCAGGTCGGCGTAGGCGCGGCGGTTGATCAGCGCCAGCACGCGGCGCGCGCCCATGCGCTTGGCCAGCAGGCAGGCCATGATGTTGTCCTCGTCGTCGTCGGTCAGCGCCAGGAACAAATCCACCTCCTCGACGCCCTCGTCGCCCAGCAGGTCCTCGTCGGTAATGTCGCCCTGCAGCACCAGCACCTCGGGCGGCAGCTGCGCCGCCAGCTGCACGCAGCGTTCGTGGCTCTCCTCGACGATCTTGAGGTGGAACTGCCCCTCGCGCCCGAGCTGCTGCGCCAGGCGCTGCGCCACGCGGCCGCCGCCGGCAACCATGATGCGGTGCACGGCCCGCGTGGCGCGGCCGCCCACGTGGTGCAGCGCCGCCAGCACCTGGGCGATGCGCTCGCGCCCGGCCAGGGCGAAAACCTCGTCGCCGGGCTCGATGCGCGTGTCGCCGTCGCACGGCACGAAGCGGTCGGGCTCGTCAGCAAAGCGCCGATAGATGGCCACCATGCGCACCGCCACCTCGGGCAGGTGCTGGCGCAGCTCCTTGATACGCATGCCCACCGCCTGCGCGCCGGCGCGCGCGCGGCACGACACCAGGCAGGCCCGCCCCCCGGCGAATTCGCGCACCTGCAGCGCCTCGGGGTATTGCACCAGCTTGGCGATATAGCGCGTCAGCGACTCCTCGGGGCAAATCACGCGATCCACGGCAAAGCCGTCGTTTCCGAGCAAGGTGCCATCGTGCTCGAAGGCAAAGCCCGAGGAGTGCACGCGCGCGATGCGGGTGGGAATGTTGAAGATGAGCTGCGCCACCTTGCAGCACACCAGGTTGGTCTCGTCACGCTCGGCGCAGGCGATCAGTAGGTCAGTATCGCGCGCGCCGGCCTCGGCCAGCACCTGCGGATCGACGCCGTTGCCCACCACACCGCGCAGGTCGAAGCGCGCCTCCAGGTCGCGCAGGCGCGCTGCATCGGTGTCGATGACGGTAATGTCGTTGTTCTCCGAAACCAGGCTGTCGGCCACGCTGAAGCCGACCCGGCCCGCCCCCAGAATGATGATCTTCATGCCCTGCCGGCGCGCGTCAGCCGCGCACCTCGCCAGCGCCCAGCACCACGTATTTGAGCGAGGTCAACCCCTCGATGCCCACCGGGCCGCGCGCATGGAATTTGTCGGTGCTGATGCCGATCTCGGCGCCCAGCCCGTACTCGAAACCGTCAGCAAAGCGCGTGCTGGCGTTGACCATCACGCTGGCCGAATCCACCTCGCGCAGAAAGCGCTGCGCGTGCATGTGGTCGCGCGTCAGGATGGCGTCGGTATGGTGGCTGCCGTAGCGGTTGATGTGGGCAATGGCCTCGTCCAGCCCCGCCACCACCTTCACGCTGATGATGGGCGCCAGGTACTCCTCGCTCCAATCGTGCTCCGTCGCCTCGGCCAGGTCGGCCCCCGGCACGGCGCGCAGCAGGGCCAGCGCCTCGGGGCAGCCGCGCATCTGCACCCCCTTGGCGGCGTAGACGGCGCCGATGCGCGGCAGAAACCGCGCCGCCACGCCGCGCGCCACCAGCAAGCCTTCGCTGGCGTTGCACGGGCTGTACTTCTGCGTCTTGGCGTTGTCGGCCACCTGCACGGCCATGTCCAGGTCGCACGGGTCGTCCACATAGGTATGGCAATTGCCGTCCAGGTGCTTGATGACGGGCACCTTGGCGTCGCGGCTGATACGCTCGATTAGCCCCTTGCCGCCGCGCGGGATGATCACGTCCACAAACTGCGGCATGGCGATCAGCTGGCCCACGGCGGCGCGGTCGGTCACCGTGACCAGCTGCACGCCGTGCTCCGGCAAGCCGGCCTCGCGCAGCGCCTGCGCCACCAGCTGAGCCAGCGCCTTGTTCGACTCGATGGCCTCGGAGCCGCCGCGCAGAATGCAGGCATTGCCGCTCTTGATCGACAGGCTGGCGGCCTCGATGGTCACGTTGGGCCGGCTCTCGTAGATCATGCCGAACACCCCGATCGGCACACGCATCTGCCCCACGCGAATGCCGCTGGGCTGCTGGCGCAGGCCGATGATCTCGCCAATCACATCCGGCATCGCGGCCAGCTGCTCGCAGCCCTGGGCGCAGGTCTCCAGCACCTTGGGGGTGAGCTTGAGGCGGTCGAGCATGGGGGCGTCCAGCCCCGCGGCCTCGGCGCGCCGCAGGTCGGCGGCGTTGGGTGCCTGCAATGCCTGCTGGTGTTCGCGCAGCAGCCGCGCCAGCGCCACAAGCGCTTTGTTTTTAGTAGCTGCAGGCGCTTTTGCCATAAGCGCAGAGGCCGATTTTGCTTGCAAACCCAGGGTTTGCATCAAGGTCGCGGTATCGGTGTCGGACACAGGGGATTCTCTTGAGGCATGGCACATGGCCGGGACGGACGATTGTCCCATGATCCCCGCAAAAGCTCTGCCGCGCGGCGCGCCTCAGCGCATCATCTGGAAATACGCGATGGTGACCTCGACCTGCGACTCATCCAACGCCGTGCGCGTGGGCCTATTCCCGAAAGCCATGGTGTCGTCGATCGGCCATGGCTGCCCCGTTGCCTCCGCAACGGAATTGGCGAAAGATTGGTCGCGCAGGCGGCCAAACCGGGCATCGCTGCGACCGTCGATCTGCTGGTCCAGCGCACCCGCCAGGGAAAACGTCACGCCTTTGAGCACCATCACATTGCGCTTGCGGGTCTCGTACGTATTGATGGCCGCACCCGGCTCGGCCCAATCCACGCTTTGAAAGCACACCTGGACTTCCTGCGGGTTGCCGTTGCTGTCCAAGTAGACATAGCGATCCTGCTTGCCCTCGGATCGCCCGGTCGGCAGGCGAATGCCTGCTGCAAGGAAGGTGTTGATCATGGTGTCGCCGCACAGTTCAGTGCCGGCAGATGCCCCATTGCCGTTGATTTGCCCGGTTGGCGAGACCGGGTTGTCGCCAGGCGGATAACCCACCCCGTTGAAAAACGCCTCGTACGCCAGTTGCCAGCCCTGCACGAAGTCAGTGGAAAGCCGCTGGTTCGCGGCCGAGCGCTGCAGGTCGCGCCCCACCGCGACCGCGCCGATCAACACCCCGATCACGACCAATGCGACGCTCAGCTCCAGCAGCGAAAACCCACCCTGGCGGCGTCTGGTGGCGGTGGCAGAGGATGTATGAGTGAAAGTCATGGTACGGTGCCCGTTGAGCAAAGCTGTCAATAGCCGATGGCATCTGCCTTCAGCGTGTTTTCGTTGATGGAGGTGGCCACTGCGGTCATCGCCGTGGTGCGGTCGGCAAAGTCCGCGTGCACTTGCTTGGCCTCGTCCAGCGATGCTGCCGCATCAATCTGCGCAAAAATTGCCAGCCCAGTACCAATACCAGCCGCGACGATGCCCGCAGCGGCCAAGCCGATCTGGAACGAGCGCGCGCCAGCACTCAGCGTGGTATCGCCAATGGCAGATATCATTTCCCTAGCGGCATTCGCCACCCCTCCCGCCGCGCCCGCCACACCCGCCGCAGCGGCGGCGACATTGGACTCTGCCAGCTTGACGGCGACATATAGCTGATCGCGGTAGTCGTACAGCGCGCGCTCCATCACGAAGGCCCCGGTCGCAGCGTTGAAATGCGCATGGGACGCGCCCGACAAGGCAGCGGCGCAGTGCAGTTCGGAAAACAGCTCGGAATGGCTGGGCGCCGTCACCGTATCGTCGTAGTGGTTCGTGGCCGCGGTGCCCGGCCCCTCGAACGTCGGATTGGCATTACTGGCCGTGGCATTGGCGCCGTCGAACGCCCACCCGTCACCATCCGCATCCAGCATGCCGGGGGCTGCCAGCACGAAAGCCACCGAGCGCCTGGCGCCGCGCATATTCGTGGCCAGGCGCCCGACAGGCGCCACCAGAGTTTCGCTGGCAGTATTCAGCGCTAGGCACACGTCAAGCAGGTTCACCGCGCCCACGCCGCCCACCCCGCCTGGAGGGCAGGGTGGGCTGTCGGACGCAACGCAGGCCGAATTCAACGGCGCCGCGTCATCGCCCGACTGGGTCGCTCCCAATTGCACAGCGACGGGCACGGGAATGGGCGGCTCGTTCGGGTTGGGTCCGTCGTGATTTTCCGGCGGCGGATTGGGCGTAGCCACGCGCAATGGATTCATCCGATCCACGGCAACCGCCAGGTCACGATCTTCCTGCGCCGTAGCCGACGGTTCCCGGTATACGCCGTAGCGCATGGCGCCAGCCTCGGGGCGCGGCAGATCCAGGGTGCGCCAGGGCAGATAGCCAACCTGGCGCGCACCTCCGCCTTCGGTGCAGGACTCGACCCCTGCCGTATCTGCGGCCGGGCATGGCAGGCGATAGTGCGCATGGAGATATCCGAGCAAGGCCGCACGCGACTGTTGCCGCGCGTCCATCTGCACCGCGCTGACGCGTTGGCGTTCGGACAATTGCCAAAAAATCAGAGCGCCCGGCAGAATGATGCCCAGCGCCAGCAGCAGCACCGAAATCTCTACCAGAGTGAACCCCATCATGCGGCGCTTCATGGCGTCAGTTCCTTTACATCCAGGGTAACGGCGCGCGTCAACGCCTGCGCGAAATCATCGTACAGTTGAACGGCGTATCCATCGGTTGCCTGGAGCTTCTCCTTGGACACCTCCAGCGCCGCTTGGGCATCCTCCAATGCCTGCGCTGCCACCACGGTTTGTGCAATCGCCGTGGCGACGTTTGCCGCCGCAATGATGACCACTGGGGCCGTGACACCCTCTGTATTCGCAGCCGATGCGATACCGATCACGGCGCTGGCCGTTGCCAGCCCCAGCCCCATGGCCGCAACTGCTACCCCTGTCTGCGCCGACTGCACCGCCGACTCCGATGCGGTGATGTCGAACATCCGGAAAGACCAGTATTCCTGCATGGCCCGTGCGCTGTCGTAGGCCGCATAGGCCCCCTGCGCGGCAGCCTGCATTTCGCCCAAGCGCGCGACGCAGCCAACACGTTCGCCCAGGTCAGCCGGACCCACCGCCAGCGCCAGATCGTCGAAATCGTTGTCCTGGGGGCGGCCTGGAAAATCGAAGCGCCAGGTAGGGCTTGCCCCCACTGCATTGTTGCCGTCAAAAACGCCGTTCGCCCCAGGATGGGCCAGCACATACGCAACCGGTATGCTGGCGGTCGCGTTACCCGCCGTCAGCACTCCCGCAACCGCCGTATTGGCCGCATAGCGGCGCAGCACGCGGCACCAGTCCAGGCCGTTGGCGACGGCACGGCGCGCCACGGCACTGTTGATGGCTGCCTGCGCTCGACCCGCCGCCGCCTGAGCGTCTGTGGACGCCGCCAGCGGAGGATCATGGTCAGGATCGGATGGTGGCACCGGCATGCCCGAGAAATCGACGTTCAAATCCGGCGAGACCGAAGGTGCCAGCACAGCCGGCGCCAGATCCAGGCCGCCGCCGCGATTCACACCGTAGTGCAACTGCCCAAACCGGCTGCTCAGCCCCAAGGTGCGCCAGGGCAGATTCACCGCCGCGCTGTCGCCGCAGGCCTCGTTGCCGCCGGTGCCTGCAGCGGGGCATGGCAACCGATGCTGGAACAGCACAAAACCCTCGACTGCCGACTGCGCCTCGTCCAGTTGTGCCAATATCGCGGATCGCTCCATCGGCGCCCGTGTCGAGACCACCCAGCGCCATACCAGAATGCCAAGGATGCCGAGAATCAACAGTGCCACGCCCAGTTCGACCAGGGAAAAGCCGCGCTGATACCGCGAGAAACGCTTGAACATCGCTGTCATCGCGTTCCCCCTTTCTCGTCCACCTGGATTAGGATGTCCTCAGCGACTTGAGGCGGCATGGGCGTCACACCCTTTCCAGTGATGTTGCATGGCGGCGGATCAGGCCGATTCACGAGTTGATCGTATAAATCCTGCGCATCAGTTACTCGCTTTTCCGCATTGGGAAGCTGATCCTGAAGCGCCTTTAATGCCTTTTGCAGTTCGACAGGCTTGAGGTACTTGCTATCCAACCTCGGTGCCGTTGACGATCCAAAGAGATCCAGCAGTGCATCCCGGATTCCACTCCCTGTGAACACGTCGCCAGTCCGGCATCCACCCGTGCAGGCCGTCCCCACGACATGGCCGTCACCATCGTAGAGCGCGTACCGACCTGCGTTCCTTAGGTTACCGAAGGCGCTCTGGTAGTCCGTCTGTGCAGTGCTCAAATTGGCCTGCGCCTGCGTCAAAGTCTGTTGCTCCGCCGTGAGGTTGGCCTGGGCCTGATCCCGTTTAGTGACCGCATCGTCGTACTGCTCTTGCAATTTGACGGGATCGTTCAGAAGCGTTAGCTGTGATGTTTTCTCCAGGCGTTCCTTCTGCAGCGCCGCCTTAGCCGTCGGATCGGTTTCAGCAGCGATCTGCACGTCCAGCGCAGCAATTTCGCTCTGGAGTTGCGTCACCATATCTGTGCGATGCGCCAGCATATAGGCATAGGTATTCGCCTGCTCAGTCCAACTCTTGAGTTCACCCTTGTAGCCGCCGTAATCGCTCTGTCCTGTGACATCGTTCCCAATCAAAGCCAACGATGCTTGAACCGCACTCCAATTGGTTTCCCAGTTGTTCGCCGCATTCAGGACGGTAGCGATGCGACCATCAATGGCCGTAGAGGATTTCCCGCCACGCACCTTTGCCCACAGAGTGTCGATAGCCGTATTGCGTGCACTATTGGCGTTTGCCAATTCATTTTGCTTGTTCGTGATCTGCGTCTTGAGCGCATCACGATCTGTCTTAGCATCTGTCACGCCCTTCGCAGCCGCAGCGATCGCCTGGCTCATATCGTTCACAGGACAAGTCAACGTGGAGGCATCCACCGAACTGTCAGCCAGCGCCAGCGCATTGCCTGCCATCACAGCGGCTGTGACATTCGCAGCTACAGAAGCAAAGTTCAGATACATCATGGCACCCGCCGCAACAGCCGCCGACGTGTGAAACGTCCCTGCCGCACACGCATTCACCGCCAGTCCCAGGGATGCCGCACAGATGGCCCAATCCACTGCTGCATTGCCCGCATCGGAGATGCCGCCGAGCACCGTCACCGTGGTATCGGCCGCAGTAAGCGCGGCGCCCAACGCGGCAAAGATGATCGCCTGTTTAGCAGCCTCGATGTTGTCTTTGCGTAGGTCGTCCACCTGCAGCGCGACATCGTGCCCCAGCGCCACGGTGTTGATGGAATCGATCAGCGGGGCGCAATGCAGTGCCACCTGCAGGCTCGGGAACGAGCGCTCCAGCACGATGTCGTTGTACTGTGCCAGCAGAGGCTGGCGGGAAGGGTCTTCCACCGCACTGTCCGGGGAAGCATTCACCCCGTCGAACAACGACCCGTCGCCGTCGGCATCGCCCGCGCCAGGGTGCACCAGCGCGTAGGCCACGGTGCGCGCCGGCACGGAGCGTACTTCAGCCATACCGGTGGCATAGGTGGCCGTGCGCCCCACGTCCAACCGCTGACAGAGGTCGGGCAGCGTCAGAATGCCGGCCTTGTATGTCCCATCCGTCATGGCAGTGGTGGCACGCATGTGGAACGCCTTGCCGGTGGTGTCGTATTCCAGCGGACGCCAGGCATCGTCGAGAACCGTCAGGTCGTTTCCCCCTCCCCCTCGTTGCACGAGATAGCGCAACTGGCCCACGTCCACACCGGAATCCGCTCCCGCTAGGCTTAGCGTGATCGAGGGCAGCCAACCCTTCTGCGCCGTGTCGGCGCAGTCTTCGAGTCCATCGCGATCGGTGTCTGGGCAAGGTAAGCGCCGCATTACCGTGGCAAAAGTTGCAATAGCCCGATCCGCCTGGGCCAGCGACCGCTGCTCCTGCCGGGAGGAATCGACCGCAGACCGTTCGCGCCACTGCAGATAGCCCATGACGGCGAGCCCAGCCAACACCGCGATCAACAGCAGCACCTGCAGCAAGCCAAACCCACGCAGGCGCCCATGCGCTTGGGGCAGAAGAACAGAGGGAGTGCGAGACATCTGCATGGCGTATCAAAAGAATGGCCTACGGCAGGCTCTTGCGCAGCCAGCCGGCCAGTTGCGCCGGAGATTCCGCCGCCACTACGTCGTCGGAGGCAAACCGCAGCGGCGCCGAGGGATTGGCCGCGCACAGGTTCGCGCTGCCATGGGGTGGATCGAGGCGGTTGCCGTCGTTGTCCCGATCCTCCAGCGGCACGACCACCCAATAGGCGGCGGCCACGACCCGATTGGCCGCGCAGTCGATCGCACCGGCGGCCCCTTCGTCTCCTGTCAGGTAAGGCCGCGTCGCCGCCACCGGGAGGCGTGATGCATTGTTCAACGCGGCAACGAGATCGGTGACATCGAGGTACGTGGCGTCACCGACCACATCGCCCGTACGCTCCCTCGCCACGGCCAGATCGGCGTCTTGTGCAAGATCCGCGTTGGGCGCGCGCAGCACGGCATAGCGGGCACGCAACTTGTCCACGGGATTCTCCAGGCCCACGCTCACATAGGGAAACCAGCCCAACTGAGTGCCGCTGGTGCACTCGTTGCTCGCATTAAGCGATTCATACCCGTTGCCCATGGCACTTGCATCCGGGCAAGGCAGGCGACCATGGCGCAACGCAAATGCACGCAGGATGGACTGCAACTGCTGAGCCTCGGCGCGTCCACGCTCGACCTCCTGCTGCGCAGACACGGTGGTATAGCCGCTGAATGCCGCCCACGTCATCAGGCCGGCGACCACCAGCGCCACCCCCACTTCGATAAAGGAAAAGCCTGCCTGCGCCATGCGGCGCCGGTTGCGCATGCGGCGGTGCAAGACCGGGCAGCAGCTCATGGCTTGCCTCCTCCCGATGCCGGGAGTGCATAGGCCTGCATGTTCTTGGCCTCGGCCTGAACACGCTCGCCCAGAGCCCGCAGTTCGGTCAGGATGGCCTGCTGGCGCACCGGATCCTTGGCGGCTGAGCCCCTGAGTTCGTCACTGAGCGCCTGCACCTTGGCGCTGGCGTCCAGCATGTTGCGCAGCGCCTGGAAGTAGCGCGGGTCGATGCCCGGCGGCGAAAGCGCCTCCAGCTCACCGATCAGTTCCCGCATTTTCGTGGGTGACGCCTTCGCGCCCTGGGCGCGCAGCGCCTCGAATTCGGCGCGCACCTGGGCCAGGCGCTGGCGGCGCTCCCGCTGCTGCTGGGACTGCTGCGGCGACACTCCGGCGCGCGACGGCACTATCGGCGCCGACGCGACATGCTGCGGCGGTACGGCACGCGGTGCCAATACCACCGTAGGGGATGACACAGGCGCGGCGCGGCGCGGCGGCTCACCTCTGGTAAGCCACAATGCCCCAGCAACCGCAGCCAGCAGCAATACCCCCAGCCCGGCACCAATCAATACAGGTCTTGTCATCAGTCTTTCGCCCATCTGCACAGGCTCGCCTCGTCAGAAAATCCGTCTCGCACTCCCCGCGCAGTGCACTACCGCATCACCCCCCCATGGTGTGCGCCACCGACTGGCGCACCAGGTCGTACACGGGCAGCAGCAGGGCGACGATCAGGAACAGGAACAGCCCGCCTGCAACCAGGATGATCACGGGCTTGAGGATTTCCGCCAGCGACTTGATCAGCACTTCCTGGCGCTTGCGGTAGTCGCTGGCCAGGTGCACCAGCTGCTCGTCCAGGCTGCCGGATTCCTCGCCGACCGAGATCATGCGCACCGCCATTGCCGGAAAGCCGCCCACGCGGCGCATCGACGAGGACACCGACTCTCCCCGCATGACAAGCTGCGCCACCTCCATCAGCCTGGTGCGGTAGTAGCGGTTTCTGGTGGCCCGCGCCAGAATCTGCAGGCTGTTGACCATGTCCACCCCCGCGCGCACCAGGATGGACAGGTGCTCCGTCATGTGCGCCATGCCCGACGACACCAGCAGGGTGCGCGCGATCGGCGTGCGGTGCAGCACCTCGTAGGTGTTGAGCTGGAACCATTCGGATCGCCGGAACAGCGTCACGCAGACCACCACCAGCACCACAAGGATCAGCAGAATCCAGGGTAGGTGCGCGGACAGCGCATCGGCAAAGGCCACAAGGCCTTCCGTGATGGGTGGCAGCTTGGCCTGCAGCTGCTTGAACAGCCGCGCCATGCTGGGCACGACGTAGTAAATCCAGAAAACCGCCACGCCGATGATGGTGGCGAACACAAAGGCCGGATAAATCAGCGCGGTCTTGATGTCGCGCTTGATGACGGTCATGCGCTCGACGTGTTCGGCCGCTTCGCCCAGCATGCGGTCGAGCGTGCCCGACTGGTCGCCGATCGAGACCAGGTTGCGCACGGTTTCGGGAAACACGCTCGGGTGGCGGTTGAACGCCTCCGTCATGCCGACGCCCGCCTTCAGGTCTTCCAGCATGCCGCGCGCCACCGACCCGATGGCGCGGCTGCCGCCGTTCTCGCTTTCGTCGACCAGCGTGGTCAGCGCATCCATGGCGGGCACGCCGGCGCGCATCATCAGTCCCAGGTCGCGCAGAAAGCCGGCCAGATCCTCGCTGCGCACCTGCACCCGCAGCAGGTGCATCAGCACGTCCGAGAACATGCCCAGCCAATTCGGAAAGCGCCAGAGGCTGACGACGGTGCCGTCGGTATCCGCCTCCAGGCGCATGCGCACCGACAGGTCGCGCTTGACGGCCAGGCGGATCAGCCCGGACTTGACCGCTCCGTGGGGGAGCAGCACGCGGTAGTAGTAGGTATTGAGGCTGGCCATAAGAGGGGGCTTTCGCTCGGGCTTCAGTCTTCACCCACTGCGCGCAGGATCTCTTCCATGGTGGTTTCACCCGCCAGAACCCGGTTGCGCGCAAGCGTGTGGATCGGCCTCATGCCGCCAGACAGGGCGCAACTGCGCAGTTCGGCGCGGCTGGCGTCAGAGGCGATCGCGTCGGCCATGTCGCGGCTGACGGCCATCACCTCGTAGACCGGCAGCCGCCCCAGGTAGCCCGTCTCCCGGCACTGGTGGCAGCCCGCGCCGTGGAACACCTGCACGGCATCGCCTGTTTCGGCGTACCCCAGCCAGCGGCGTTCGTCGGGCGTGGCCTCGCGCGCCGTGGCGCAGTGCGGGCACACCCGGCGCACCAGGCGCTGGTTGATCACTGCCACCAGGTTCTCGGCCAGCGTGTCGGCGTCCACGCCCAGCAGCTTGAGCCGCGGCATGACGCCGAAAATACCGCCCACGTGCAGGGTGGACAGCACCAGGTGCCCGGTGGACGACGCATCCAGCGCGGCGCGGGCAGTTTCCGCGTCGCGGATTTCCCCCACCAGGATGATGTCGGGGTCGTGCCGCAAGAAGTACCGCATGGCGTTGGCAAACTCGTAGCCCGCGCGGCGGTTGACTTCCGTCTGGCAGGCCACGGGCACCCGGTATTCCACCGGGTCTTCCACCGTGAGCACGTTGCGCTCGATCAGCGGTTGCATGCGCAGCGCCGCATGCAACGTGGTGCTCTTGCCCGAGCCGGTGGGGCCGGTGATCAGGATCAGCCCGTGCGGCTTGGAGAACGCCTTGACCATGACGTCCACGTCCTCGTCCAGGAACCCCAGGTCGGCCAGCTTGTCCAGGCTGCTGCGCTCGGGCAGCAGCCGCATGACCATGCGTTCGCCAAACTCGGAAATGAGCGTGGACACACGGATGGTGTAGTTGTGCTCCATGATCTGCGCGGTGAAGCTGCCGTCCTGCGGCAGGCGCTGCTCGCTGGCGTCCATGTCGGCCTGCAGCTTGACGTACACCACCAGCCGGTCGAGCGCGGGCGACAGCGCGAAGACCGGGCGCAACACACCGTCGACGCGCAGCAGCACCGACCGGCTGCGCGCGGTGGGCGCCAAGTGGATGTCGGTGGCGCGCTCGCGCACGGCCAGGTGCAGCATGTGCTCCAGCAGCTGGGCCGGGCTGTAGGCGCGGTCGATGTCCGCTTCGAGCTTGCGCACCTCGCTGGCGATGAGCTTGGCAGGCGGGTTGTCGGCAAAGTAGTAATGCTGCTGGATGGCCTGCGCAACGCTGCCGAACTCTCCCTGGGCAAACCGGCAGGCCTTGCCCAGCCGGCGCTGCACCAGCTCGCTGACCGCGTCCGGGCGGGCGTCGCCCAGCACGACCTCGATCACGCCATCGACCTCGCGTACCGGCAAAAATCCATGCGTAAGGCACAGGGCGCGGTTGAACACCCCGGCCACGGCCACGTCGGGCTCGGGCAGTTCGTCGGCACCCAGAAAGGGCAGGCTGCGCTGCAGCGCCAGCTGGCGGGCCACGTCATTCGCGCTGGCAAAACCCAGTTCCACCAGCAGGCTGCCCATCGGCACTTTTTCGATCTTCTGCTTTTGCAGCACGTAATCGATGGCCACGGGAGATACCAGGCCGGCGTCCACCAGCGACGATCCCAGGGTCGGGCTTTTTTCGCTCAGCGCGGCAAGGCGTTCGGCAACGGAAGCGTCCGGCGCCAGCGGCTGATCCGTGGACTCGGGCAATGTGTCAGTGGGCGGGGGCATCCTGCTGCTCCAGAAGAAAGAAGGTCAAATCGTCCGGCTGCCCCGTTGGAGCCAGGCCCTGCTGCTGCTGGAAACGCGCGAACGCCTCCCGGGTTCTGGGGCCGAACAGGCCGTCGCTGCGCGCGCTCAGGTCAAGCAGGCCCATGGCCTTGAGCCTGACCTGCGCGTTGCGCGTGGCCTGCTGCGCCAGCGTGATCTGGCGCGAATCGCCGCGCCCGAGCCAAGCCACCCAGGGCTGGTTGTCCCGGACGAAGCGGCACATCCGGTCGGACGGCTGGAACGCCGGGGAGTTGGCCGGCGCCGCATCGGGCAGCGGCTGCGCGTGCAGGGTGTCGCCCACGCCGGCGGCGGCGACCAACTTGTTTTCGCAATCGCTGCGGGCAACGAATACCGCCGGCGCGGCGGACGCCGCCATGCGGCGGGGAGCGGCAGCCGGTGCCGGCGCAGGCGCAAGGGCCGCAGGCTGTGCTTGCGGCGCTGCCACGGCAGGCGACGCCGCAGCCTCGGCGGCAGGCGCATCCGCCGCTACGCCGGACACGGGCACCTTGGAGACCGATGGCCAGGAGACCAGCCCGAACCCCGCAAGCGCCACCGTGGCGGTGGTGCCGGCCAGCAGCCCCGCCGCCACCCAGCGCCCGCGATGCCCCAGGCGGCGCACGGCCACCTTGTCCTCGCCCAGCGATGGCAGGTCGCCCAGCGCCCGGCGCACCAGGTCAACCGTCACCACGGACTGCCGGGCGCTTGCCAGGCCGTACAGGCACCGGTCGAGCACCAGGTGGATCTGCCGCAGGTTGCCTTGCGTCGCCCGGTACAACTGATCGGCCGCCGCGGGGTCGATGGACAGCCGCCCCTCGGCGTTGGCGGCGTTGACGCGAAAGTCGAAATAGCGCCCCACCTCGGTCTTCTGCAGGCCGCTCAGGCGCGCATGCTTGGTGATGCGGCTCTTGAGCTGGCGCAGCTCGGGCTGCGCCAGGGTCTGCTCCAGTTCGGGCTGGCCGACCAGCAGGATCTGCAGCAGTTTCTCCTGCCCGGTTTCGAGGTTGCACAGCAGGCGTATCAATTCCAGCGACTGGACGCTCAGGTTCTGCGCGTCGTCGATGACGAGCAGGCAGGTTTCGCCGGCCTGGTGGCGCGCGATCAGGAATTCGTTGAGCCGCGCCAGCCCCTGCTCCACCGAGTCGTTGGGCGGCAGGCCGAAGTCCGACTGGATGGCCGACAGCAGCGCGCCATCCTGCAAAAAGGTGTTGAGCACCAGGGCGGAGTGGCAATTCTTGCCCTGCAGCATATCCAGCAGGCGCCGCACCATGGTGCTCTTGCCCAGGCCAACCTCGCCGGTCAGCAGGGCGAAACCCTTGCGCGCCTCGATGCAATGCGCGATCTCGGTGAAATCCTCTTCCAGTCGGGGCGTGAAGAAATACGACTCGGCGTCAGGTGTCGGCGGAAACGGATTGCGCGACAGACCCAGCGTGGCGTAGACAGGGTTGAGCGTCATTTGCGCGCATTCGGTGTGTACTGCGCCAGGGCAGCCCGCAGCGCAGTGGAATCGGGGTGCAGGCGAGCGGCAGCGTCCAGCGTGGCTCGCGCCTCTTCGTGCCTGAGCTGCCGGCTCTGGATGCTGGCCAGGTTGATGGCCGCCTCTTCGTCGCCGGGCAGGCGATCCAGAATCGCGCGGTAGCCGCGCGCGGCCGCGGCATCGTCGCCGGCCCGCAGGTCAAACCACGCCTGGGCGCGCACCAGTCCCAGGGTACCGGCCGGCAGCCTGGCCTTGAGCGTGTCCAGCTCGCGCTGCGCATCGGCCGTCTGTTCGCCGCGCATGGCCGTCACAAACCGCGCGAAATGCAGTTCCACCGGCGTGTCGTCCACCTTGGGCTCGGATGCGGGCGCAGGCGCCGCCGCATGCTGCGCCTGCGGCGCCCGATGGCGCGCCGCGACGTGCCTGGGGCGGTGCTGCTGCGCGGCCGGCTGCTTCTGTGCGGACGCCGCCTGTTGCCCCGCCGTGGGAGCGGGCGCTGCGTGTGCGGCCGTGCCGGGCGCGGCCTCCTGGCTAGGCGCACCAGATGCGGCAGGCGCCGCCGCGTGCACGGCGGCCGCGTTTTCTTGCGGCGCGGCGGGGGCTGGTGGCACTGGGGCCGGGGCCGGCGCGGAGGCGTCCGCCAGGGCCTGTGCCTGCGTTGGCGCCAGGGGAGCATCCGACGCGGGCTGCATCTGCTGCCACAGGTACCATCCCACGGCGCCGGCACCCACCACCACGCAGAAGGCCAGCAGGCCGTCGAGCCAGGCGGGGCGGCCGCGCGGCGCGGCGGCAGGCGCGCGCACAGCCGGCGCCGGCTTGGACTGCTGCGGCGCGTCCATGGATTTCAGCGCATCGTGGATGAGGCTCATAGTACGCGTGCTCGCAAAACGATGACCAGCTCACGGCTGCCATGCACCTTGTTCTCGTTGCCGAACAGCTTGCCCAGCAGCGGAATGTCGGATACGCCGGGAGCGCCTCGGTCGTTGCTCGACGTGCGCTGGTCGATCAGGCCGCCGACCACCACCACGTCGCCATTACCCACGTTCAGCGTGGTCGTGAGGCCCTTGTAGCTGACCTTAGGCAACGAAACCAGGTTGCCGCCGCCGGTTTCCACCAGCTGCAGGCTGGCCGGATCGACGTCGCTCTGCATCGGGTTGAGCAGTATCTCGATGCGCCCGTCGTCGCGCACCATGGGCAGCACGCCGACCATGACGCCGGAGAACACGGTATCCGTCTGCACGCTCGACGACGTGGTGGTGGCGCCGCCGCCGGGAGCCGTTTGCGTGGAGGACGACTGCGATACGTAGCGCGAGCTGGTGCCCACCGACAGCAGCGCGGGCGTGCCGTTGCGCACCTGGACGTTCGGGTTGGAGAGCACCTTCAGGTTGCCAAAGGAACGCAGCGCGTTGATGACCACGCCGTAGTTGCTGCCCTGGTACGACAAGCCCAGCGCCGGCCCGGCGGTGCTGCCGATGAGCGCGGAGGGGATCGAAATGCTCCTGGCCGGATAGCCCGACCGGCTGTTGGGCAGCAGCCCGCTGCTGCCGTCGAGCTGCATGGGCGACGAACCGAACCCGGCCGCCAGGCGACTGCGCAGCGACACCCAGTCCACGCCGAACTCGAAGTTGTCGGACAGCTGCACGTCGATGAGCTGCGCCTCGATGTAGACCTGCTTGTCGAGCACTTTGTGCATCATCGCCAGCATCTTCTCGACGGCGCGCATCTTCGAGGGCCGCGCCTTGACGTAGAGCGTGCCGGTGGCCTTGTCCAGGGTGAAGCCGCTGTCGTCGTCCATGGTTGCCAGCGGCGCCGGGGGCGCGGCAGGCGTCCTGCCGACCGGTACCCCGCCGGCCCAGACCGACGAGGATGCGCCGCCCGCCTGCACGGCCCGCGCCTGCCCCATCTCCTGCTGCTGGCGCGCCGCGCGGTCACGGTTGTTCTCGCCCAGCACCGACTTGAGCGCGTTGGCCAGGTCGGTATACGGATCGGTGCTGCTGCCGCCAGATCCCGACAGGGTCAGGCTGCCCTGCTGCGCGCCCGTATTGCTGCTGGTGTCGCCACCGCCACCGCCGCCGCTGCTGCCGCCGGAGTTGTTGCTGCCGAACACGTTGCCGCCGGAGCCCATCTGGATGCTGGACTTGGTGTTCAGGAAGTTGAGCGAGAAGAACTTCTCCTCGGTCAGACTGACCCGCAGCGTATTGCCCTTGAATTCGCCGGCCACGTCGAAAGTGCGCATGACTTCGTTGAAGCCTTCGCGCAGCGTGACCTGGCGCAGGTACATGTCGGCCAGCTGTCCGCCCTGGAGCACGTTGGGGTCGACGATCAGGTTCAGGTTGCCGGCGTCGGCGAACGCGCTCAGGATCTGGCCGATGCTGGCCTTGGACATGGCCACGTTGATCAGCTTGCCTTCCAGCGGGTCGAACTTCGGCTCCAGCGGCGCGATGGTTGGCGCCGGCGCCGCCTTGTTCAGGTCTTCCAGCAGCTTTTGCTGGTGCTCCAGCAGGCGCTGCGCCTCCAGCACTGCGTTCTCGCGCAGGCGGTCGGAAGCCACCCTGTCCGGCGCGGGGATGCTGGCCGCGCTGCGCGGCGGCTGGTTGGCGCACCCACCCAGCGCCAGGACGGCAAACAGCAGGGCCGCGGGCTTGAGAAACGGGGCATTGTTCATATCGCTGTCCTTGGTGTTATTGGCGTAGTCGTTCATGGCAAGACCCGAATGGGCCCGGGCGGGGTGCCCGGCACGCCGGCCTTGAAGACCTGCGTGCTGGTGCCGGCCAGCGAGCCGTCGGCCCAGCGCAGCGTTCCCACGCGCAACTGGTCGGTGGGCAGAGCCAGCTTCTGGCGCCCGAGGCGTTCGGCCACCAGCACTTCGTTGGGCTCGATCCGCACCACCTTGCCTCCGCGGTCCAGGCGCGCACCCTGGCCCAGCAGATGGCCGTCTATCACCACCGACTGTGTTTCGGCCGCGAGGTTGTCCAGGTGCAGCGACAGCGAGCGTGCCGGCATGTGGACGCTGCCCTCCAGCGGGACGCCGGGCGCGGGCAGCGCCACCAGCGTCTTGGCATCGACCGCGGCGCCCGGCATGCGCGACTGGATGCGGGCGATAGCGTCGAACGCCTCGCCGGCGCGCAGCTGATCCGAGTGCAGCGCCTGGGGCAGGGGCGACATTTCCAGCGCCGGCAGGTGGCGGCTCGGCATGCGCGCCTGCGAGAGCTGCACGACGGCGTACAGCGTCCAGCCCAGCAGCAGCACTGCCACACCATTCAAGATCAAGGCCGCGTATTTCATGGCTTCACGCTCCCAGGCGCAGCGCTGGCTGCGACGAGCTGATAGGAAAATGCACCGGGCACCGTGCCCACCGGGTCGAGCGCTTTCAAGGCCCACCCGGCGGCGCTCATCTGGCTCACCCAGCGCACCACCGCGGCCGACGCGCCCGGCGCGGCGACACCCTCGACGCGAAACACCCGGGTATGGGTCTGCGCTTCGGTATCCAGGCGCACGCGCTGGATCTGGAGCGGCCCGCCGACGGTCGCGGCCTTCAGCTCGGCCAAAAAGGTCATCGGGTCGTAGCGCATGCCCTGGTCGAGCCGGCGCGCCAGCTCGGTCGCCGGCAGCAGCTTGTCCGGCGCCTGCACGCTGGCCACCGCCTCGATGCGGTTTTGCAATGCCTGCAGTTCGGCGCGCTGCCCCTGATCCGCCATGCGCTGGTTGTGCGCCTGCTGCGTGACCAGGGCGCCAACGCCCACCAGCACCACGCCCACCAGCGCGGTCACCATGGTGAGCGGCACAACCCAGCGCTCGGCGCGCCAGGCGATGCGCTCGCCCACCGGGTTGAGCGCCTGGCGGCCCGCGGCCTGGTGCGCAAGTTCGGGCAGGACGGTGTGCACGCGTTCATCGGCCAGATCCAGCTCCTGCGCGCGCATCACGGCCGGGGCAAAGCCGAGCACGCCGTGCACGACCTCCAGGCAGTTGTCCTGGTCGCCTGCCCGGTCGGTCCACAGCGTGCCCCACTGCACGGCTTCTGGCTCCATGCGGGCCAGCAGCGTGCTCACGTTGGCGGCCAGCACCTTGGCGGCATTGGCTACGGCCAGCGGGTCGGAGCCCAGCGCCTGGGTCGAGCCGAAGGCCATGCCGGCCTCGGTCTGGGCAAAGCACATCAGCCGGCGCTGGGACAGCATCAGGCGCGCCTTGTCGTTGTCCACCCCGTGGCACAGCAGGCCCGGAGCCATCAGCACCAGGCAGTGGTCGGCCTGATCCCTGGCCCATTGCGAGCACTGTTGCCAGAAGTCCAGCGAAATCGCCGAGAAGAATGCCTGGAACCCGCGCGGCACCTTGATGAGCCGGTGGATCACGACATGCGCCGTGCCTTCCACCAGCCCCTCGGTGCGCACGCGCTTTTCGATCATGGCGGCCGCGTACTCGGCCTTGCCTTCGAAGCGCCAGACGTCGGTGAACACGTCGTCGAGATCCAGCACCACCAGCGCGGCGTGCTCCAGCCTGGGCCACGCGGGCACGTCCTGGGCGATGCTGCCGTGGCAGTGCACCCAGCCCGTGCTAGCGATGCGGTATACATGCTCGGCGGCGCTCATGGCAAAGTCCTTTGCAGCGGGGCCGCGACGCTCGTGGTCTGGAAGTACAGCGTGCCGCTGGCGCCCAGCGTCAGCCCTTTGTCGTCCAGGGCGGGGGTCTGGAACAGCCCGGCGCCGTCGGACACCGTGGCCAGGTCGAATTCGTCGGCCACGAAGATCGCGCCCATGCCGCCGCGCTCAAGCTCGGCCAGGAACTGCGACGCCTCGACACGCGTGGCCGGCCCCTGCGCGCGGCGCAGGCGGCGTTCGCCCCAGTGCGCCGGGTCGAACCCCAGGCGCGCGACCTGCGCCTGCACGTTCTGCAGCGACTGCACCAGCCGCTCGCGCTGCTCCACCTCGGGGATCAGCCGGCGTGCGTTGTCCAGGCGCTGCTGCAGCTGCGCCGACTCCCTGCGCTCCAGGGCCAGCTGCCTGAGCGCGTTTTGTGCCAGCCACGCTCCGCCCGCCAGCAGGGCGGTCGCCAGAGCCAGGGGCACGAGCTTGAGCGTGCGGGCGGCGTTCAATTACTGCTCCATGATCCAGTGGGCCGTCAGCAGGATGACCCGGTCTTCGTCCAGCGTGCGCCCGGTGGCGGTGCCGCCGGCGCTGCCGCTGGTGTTGCTGATGGTGGGACGGGCGTCGTTGCTGCCGGCCATGGCGCTGTTGGCCTGGGTGCTGGCGATGTTCACGCCCTCGGTGTTGTTGGCCTCCCACTGCGTGCCGGGCGCGTTGGCCTCGGTGGTGCTGGTGTGGGCCGGGCGCCCCTGGATGCGAAAGCGCCCTTCGCGCGAGTCGGGCTTGCCGTCGATGGCCTGATCCATGAAGCGCGCCAGATCCGGCGTCAGTCCGCGGATCACCATCACGTTGCCCGCGCCGCTGGCGGTACCCGACGTGTTCCACTGAAAGCACACCTGCAGCTCGGCGGCGTTGCCGTTGGAGTCGATGTACAGGAAGCGGTCCTCGTGCCCCTCGCCGCGCCCCGGCGGCATGCGCACGCCGGCGCGCGTCATCAGGGTGCGCAGGTTCTGCGTGGCCAGCGCCGCGTCGCCCGCGCCGACCGTGTCGGCGGCGTAGCCCTGGCCGCTGCAGATCTTGCGTCCGGTGTCGGAGAAGTTCTCCGGAATCCCGGCCACGTTCATCGAACCCGTGCGCGTGCAGGCGTTGGAGTTGGCAATCTGGGTTTCCGAGCCGTCCACCATGTAAGTGGGCGCCTGCTGGCAGTCGCCCAGCACGGTGCCGGTGCGCTGGTAATACTGGTCGTAGGCCATCTTCCACTGATAGGCGAACTTGTTCAGCGCCTTTTCGTACTCGGCGTTGCGCTGCACGTCCTTGGCAATGGCCACGGCGCCAAGGATCAGGCCGATGACGGCCAGCACCACGGCCAATTCCACCAGGGTGAAGCCCTGCTGGAGCCTGCTGCGAAATGTTTGGGTTCTTTGCATCGATGTCTCCGCGACGAAGTCTGGTGAGCGAAAAAAGGGGGCGGCAGGGAGCAGCCGCTTACTGGTTCATGCGATAGATGGCCGTGACGATGGCGACCTGGTCTTCGTCCAGGTTGCGGTCGTTGTTGGTGCCGATCAGGTCGCGGTTGGTGGCCTGCCACTCCAATCCCGGCGCGTTGATCGGAGTGCTACTGCCACCAGGGCCAGCGTTGTTTTCCACGCCCTGGCGCCGGAAGCGCCCTTCGCGCTCGTCGGGCTTGCCGTCGATCATCTGGTCGAGCGCGCGGGCCAGATCCGGCGTCAGGCCGGTGATGACCATCACGTTGCCCGTGCCGTCGCCCACGGCGTTGTCGGCCGAACTGTCGGCCAGCGGCACGTTCCACTGGAAGCACACCTGGACTTCCTGGGGGTTGCCGTTGCTGTCGAGGTAGACGTAGCGGTCTTCCAGGCCCTCGGCACGCCCTGGCGGCATGCGGATGCCGGCGCGCGTCATCAAAACGCGCAAGTCCAAGGTTGCATCGGCATTGCGCGTCATGCCCTGGCCCTTGCCGTCGCGGCAGATGGCGTCGGGCGGCGTGACCTTGGTCATGTCGCGCCCCGAGCGCGCGCCCCCATCGGCGAAGCTCTGGCCGTTGACCATGTTCTGCGGCTGCGTCTGGCTGTCGCCCAGCACGGTGCCGGTGCGCTGGTAGTACTGGTTGTAGGCCTGCTCCCACTGGTCGATGAACTTGTTCTTGATCTTGGTGTATTCGGCGTTGCGCTGCACGTCCTTGCCGATGGCCACCGCGCCGATGATCAGGCCGATGACGGCCAGAACCACGGCCAGCTCGACCAGCGTGAAGCCCTGCTGGCGCACAAAGCCGGCAAGACGGCCGCGATGCTTGAATGAGGTTTTCATGATGAGGTTTTCCTGGCGCGGTCTTACTGGTTCATCTTGTAGATGGCGGTGAGCGTGAGCACCTGCTCCTCGTCGCGCGTCTTGCCCGCGCCCGTGTCGCTGGGCGCACCCGCACCCCGGCCGAAGGTGTTGTTGGCCGCCCACTGCGCCCCGGGCGCGTTGTCCGTGGAGTTGTCCACCCCGCGCTGGCGGAACCGTCCTTCGCGCGCATCGGGCTTGCCGTCGATCATCTGGTCGAGCATGCGCGCCAGGTCCGGCGTCAGGCCGGTGATGACCATCACGTTGCCCGCGCCCTCGGGCGTGGTCGGGCGGTTCCACTGGAAGCACACCTGCACTTCCTGCGGGGCGCCGTTGGTGTCGGTGTAGACGTAGAGGTCTTCCTGGCCCTCGGCGCGCCCCGGCGGCATGCGGATGCCGGCCTGCGTCATGTACAGGCGCAGGTTGTTCTTTGTTGCGTCGAACGGGTCGTCCTTGCGCGTCGTCCCGGCCTCCGGATCGCGCGCGCACACCGGCGCGGGTTCGCTGCCGACAGCCACCTTGCTCATGTCGCCGCCGGATACGGGCTCGCCAGCCGCCGCCGTGTAATTCTGTCCATTGACCATGATGCGCGGCTGAACCTGGCTGTCGCCCACCACCACGCCGGTGCGCTGGTAGTACTGGTTGTAGGCCTGCTCCCATTGGTCGATGAACTTGTTCTTGATCTTGGTGTATTCGGCGTTGCGCTGCACGTCCTTGCCGATGGCCACCGCGCCGATGATCAGGCCGATGACCGCCAGCACGACGGCCAGCTCGACCAGGGTGAAACCGCCCTGCGCCGCCCGGTGCCGGGCGGTGTGCCGCAAACGTCGTGAAGGCATGACCGAAAGAAAGGATTGCATGTTGACCCCAGGCTTGGAAGGAGCGCGCGTTTTCGCAACGAACAAATAATTTCGTTACATGTTTTGACTTTCCGCAATGTATGCCTATTTTTTGGATTGTTAAATATGTTTAATTTACGATAGTTAAAATTAATTAAAAAGTTGTTTTTTTGTATACAAAGTGTCCGTACATACCCTTACAAAATCGGAATTCAGCGGCCCCGCAATCCACCGCCGTTCTCTGCGAAATGCCTCGCAACCCGCATGAATGCTGGTTTTTTTCCTTATAGATGAAATCAATCACAGCACGCAGCCAGGCCGCGCGGCAGGCTTTTCCGGCAGGCGCGGCGCGGCCGGTGGAGGCACGGGTTTGCAGACTACGCACGGGCGCAAGCGCCAGGCCGGGAGGGTTGGCCGGGTACGTTCGCAATCAAAAACAGAGCTGTTAGCGCTTATATACAAACGATTTCAGATATAAAAATATCCAAAATCGCCTACCTAACTGCGTAAACAGCTATGGTTTGTGAATCGATCCGGGCTACCCAGGTGCGCTGCGGGGTGCCGGAGAAGCGGCCGCTCAATGCGCCAGCCGGCACATCTGCAGCGCCAGGCGCGCCAGCGCCTGCCAGCCGTTGTGCGGCCAGTCGGGCACTTTCAGGCCCTTGACGATGCCGTCCACCAGGTGCGCCGAGCGCAGCAGGCGCGCCAGCTGGGCGTCGCTGGCGCGGGGCAGCAGGCGTTCGTACAGGCGCTCCTTGCTACCCCAGACGCGGTTTTCGCGCAGCGCCATGGGCAGGGGCTTGCCGGCGTTCATCGCGTCCTTGACGCGCTTGAGGGCGCGGATGTCCTCGGCCAGCGCCCAGTGCACCAGCACCTCGGCCTCGCCCTCGGCCTGCAGGCCGTCGAGCATGCGCTGCGCGCGCAGCACCTGGCCGGCGAGCACCGCCTCGCTGAGCTTGAACACGTCGTAGCGCGCCACGTTGAGCACCGCCGCCTCGACCTGCTCGGGCGCCAGCTCGCCCTGCGGGTAGAGCAGCGCCAGCTTCTGGATCTCCTGGTGCGCCGCCAGCAGGTTGCCTTCCACGCGGTCGGCAAAGAACTGCAGCGTGCGCTGGCCCTCCTCGCCCGGCACCACGCGCTGGCCCTGGGTGGCCAGGCGCTGGGCGATCCAGGCGGGCAGCTGCGCGCGCTCCACCGGGTCGATCTGCACGCTGGCGCCGGCGCGCTCGAGCGCGCCGAACCAGGCGCCGGTGCGCGTGGCCTTGTCCAGGCGCGGCAGCACGACGAGGGTGAGCGTGCTGTCGCTGCCCACGGCGGCCTCGGCCAGCTGCTGCAGCGCGGCCGAGCCGTCCTTGCCCGGCTTGCCCGAGGGGATGCGCACTTCGATGATCTGCCGGTCGGCGAACAGGCTCAGCGAGCCGCCGGCGGCCAGCACCGCGCTCCAGTCGAAGTGCGCGCCGGCCACGGTGAAGCTGCTGCGTTCGGTATAGCCCTGGGCGCGCGCGGCGGCGCGGATGGCGTCCAGCGCCTCCTGCTGCAGCAGCGCCTCGTCGCCGTGCAGCACGTACAGCGGGTGCAAGCCCTTGTGCAGGTGGGCGCCGAGCTGGTTCAGTGGGATGTGCATAGGGCCAGGAATTGCCGCCGGCGGGGGAGGGAGCAAGGGCGATGCGGCGCGCGCTGCATCACTGCGGCTTGGCCGCTGCCAGGCGGCGCATCAGCTGCTGCACCAGGTCGGTCTGCATGTTGCGCATCAGCATGGCTTCCTCGCCCTCCTTGGACAGCGCGATGGTCTCGTTGTAGCTGATGTCGCGCTGCTGCAGCAGCTCGGTGCTGGCGATCCATTCCCGGCCGTCCTGGCCGCGCAGGCGAAAGTGCAGGCGCATGCGCAGCTGCAGCTCGCGCACCTGGCCCGAGGAGTTCAGGCCGACGACGACGCGCTCGCGCTGCTCGGGCTGCAGCTCCAGCACGGCCTCGGCCTGCGGCAGCTGGGCCGGGTCGGTCAGTACCGTGAGCGCGCTGCCCGCGCCCTGCAGCGTGCGGCGCAGCTCGCGCGCCAGCGCCGAGCCGGGCGGGGCCTCGATGTAGAGCGAGTGGAAGGCGAACTGCGGTGCGCCGCGCAGGCGAAAGCCGCAGGCCGCCAGCGGCGCGCAAGCCAGGGCGGCGAGCAGGGTGCGCTTGTGCATGATCAGATCACCACGTTGACGAGGCGGCCGGGGACGACGATGACCTTCTTGGCCACGGCGCCGGGGGCGAACTTCTGGAAGTCCTCGCTGGCCAGCGCGGCCTGCTCGATGGCCGCCTTGTCGGCGCTGGCGGGCACGCGCACGCTGCCGCGCAGCTTGCCATTGACCTGCAGCACCAGCTCCAGCTCGTCCTGCACCAGCGCGGCTGCGTCCACCTTGGGCCAGGCGGTGTCGAGCAGGTCGCCCAGCACGGCGGCGTAGCCCAGCTCCTGCCACAGCGCGTGCGTGACGTGCGGCGTGGCCGGGTAGAGCACGCGCAGCAGGATGGAGAAGCCCTCGATCAGCGCCACCTGGGCGCCGGCGTCGTCCATGGCCTTGAAGTCCTCCAGCGCGTTGAGCATCTTCATCGCGCCCGAGACCACGGTGTTGTACTGCATGCGCTGATAGTCGTATTCCACCTGCTTGAGCACGGTGTGGATCTCCAGGCGCAGCGCCTTCGCGGCCTTGCCGAATGGCACGTCCTGCAGGCTGACGGCGCCCGCCACGCTGGCGATGGCCGCCTGCTGGTCGATGGCGGCCAGCTTCACGCCGAAGTTCCACACCCGGCGCAGGAAGCGGTAGCTGCCCTCCACGGCGGCGTCGTTCCACTCCAGCGTCAGCTCGGGCGGGGCGGTGAACATGGTGTACAGGCGCGCGGTGTCGGCGCCGTACTTTTCGATCAGGTGCTGCGGATCGACGCCGTTGTTCTTGGACTTGGACATCGTGCCCACGCCCTCGTAGTCGATCGGCGTGCCGACGGGCAGCAGCCCGTCGCCGCTCTCGGCCGGGTTCCTGAGCCGGGCGCCGACGACCTTGCCGGCCTCGTCGTGGACCTGCTCGACGTCGTGCGGCCAGAAGTAGTCCTTGCCGCCCTTGGCGGTGCGGCGGCTGTAGATGTGGTTGAGCACCATGCCCTGGGTCAGCAGCTTGGTGAAGGGCTCGTCGACCTTGACCAGCCCCAGGTCGCGCATCACCTTGGTCCAGAAGCGCGCGTACAGCAGGTGCAGGATGGCGTGCTCGATGCCGCCGATGTACTGGTCCATCGGCATCCAGTAGCCGGCGCCGCCCGCCACCATGGCTTCGGCGTTCTTCGGGTCGCAGTAGCGCATGAAGTACCACGAGCTGTCCACGAAGGTGTCCATGGTGTCGGTCTCGCGCCGCGCCGGCTTGCCGCAGCAGGGGCACGCGACGCCGGCGTGGAAGGCTTCGCTTTTCACCAGCGGGTTGCCGCTGCCGTCGGGCACCAGATCCTGCGGCAGCACCACGGGCAGGTCTTTTTCGGGCACGGGCTGCGCGCCGCAGTCGGCGCAGTGGATGATGGGGATCGGCGTGCCCCAGTAGCGCTGGCGGCTCACGCCCCAGTCGCGCAGGCGCCAGGTGGTTTTCTTCTCGCCCAGACCCTTGGCGGCGAGCAGCTCGGCCACCTTGTCCACGGCCTGCGCGTGGGTCAGGCCGTCAAGCGCGCCGGAGTTGACGCACACGCACTTGTGCTTGTCGCCGTACCAGTCCGCCCAGGCATCGGTGGAGAAGGTTTCGCCCTCCACGGCCACCACCTGGGTGATGGGCAGGCCGTACTTCCGGGCGAAGGCGAAGTCGCGCTCGTCGTGCGCGGGCACGCCCATCACGGCGCCGTCGCCGTAGCCCATGAGCACGTAGTTGCCGACCCACACTTCGACCTGCGCGCCGGTCAACGGGTGGGTGACGAACAGGCCCGTGGCCATGCCCTCTTTTTCCTTGACGGCCAGCTCGGCCTCGGTAGTGCCGCCCTTCTTGCAATCCTCGATGAAGGCGGCGAGCCGCGGGTTGCCGGCGGCGGCGTGCAGCGCCAGCGGGTGCTCGGGCGCGACGGCGCAGAAGGTCACGCCCATGATGGTGTCGGCGCGCGTGGTGAAGACGTACATGCGGCCATCTTGAATGAGCTGGCCGTCGGCGCCCCGGATGCCGTGCGTGAAGGCGAAGCGCACGCCGCTGGATTTGCCGATCCAGTTCTCCTGCATCAGCCGCACCTTGTCGGGCCAGCCGGTCAGCGTGGCCTTGTCGCCGCCGACCTGCACGTGGTCGAGCAGCTCCTGCGCGTAGTCGGTGATCTTCAGGTAGTAGCCGGGGATCTCGCGCTTCTCGACAGGCGCGCCGGTGCGCCAGCCCTTGCCGTCGATGACCTGCTCGTTGGCCAGCACGGTCTGATCCACCGGATCCCAGTTGACCACCTGGGTCTTGCGGTAGGCGATGCCTTTTTCCAGCATCTTCAGGAACAGCCACTGGTTCCAGCGGTAGTAATCGGGGTCGCAGGTGGCGAACTCGCGGCTCCAGTCGATGGCCAGGCCCATGGCCTGCATCTGGCGCTTCATGTAGGCGATGTTGTCGTAGGTCCACTGCGCCGGCGGCACCTTGTTCTTCAGCGCGGCGTTCTCGGCCGGCAGGCCGAAGGCGTCCCAGCCCATGGGCATGAGCACGTTCCACCCCTGCATGCGCAGCTGGCGTGCGAGCATGTCGTTGATGGTGTAGTTGCGCACGTGGCCCATGTGCAGCTTGCCGCTGGGGTAGGGCAGCATGGAGCAGGCGTAGAACTTCTTCTTGCCCTGGTCTTCGGTGACGCGGTAGGCGTCGGCGGCGTTCCAGTGGGCGTGCGCGGCGCGCTCCACCTCGGTGTGGTTGTATTTGTCTTGCATGGGACGGGAATCCGGAAAACAGGAAACCGCGCGGCGGCGCGGCAATTGCAACAGGCTTTGGGCGCTGATTCTAGGCCTTCGCCCCCGGCTGGCGCGCAACGGCGGCGCGGCGCTGGCGCTGATGGCGTGGCTCCACAAAAACAATAGCTGTTTGCGCTTGTTAAATAACGATTTCAGATATTTTCATATCTGAAATTGTTTTGCATGAATCGCAAACAGCTATCGTTTTATTGGCTTTGCCTCGGGCTCGGTGGCAAAGCCGATGCGCTGCAGGCCGGCCTCGTGGATCAGCCCCATGACGGCCGCCACGCGGCCGTAGGGCACGGCGCTGTCGGCGCGCAGCTGCACCTCGGCGTCGGGGCTGCGGCCTGCCGCGGCGCGCAGGCGTTCGGCCAGCGCGGCGTCGTCCAGGGGCGCGTCGTCCAGGTAGGCCTGGCCGGCGGCGTCCAGCGCCAGCTGCACGGCCTGCGCCGCGGCGGCGGCCGGGGCGCTGCCGGCGGCCTGCGGCAGCTGCACGCGGATGGCGCCGGCCAGCAGCGGCGCCGTCAGGATGAAGATGACCACCAGCACCAGCATCACGTCCACCAGCGGCGTGACGTTGATGTCGCTCATCGGCTGCGGCGCGGCGCGCCGCTCCAGGCGGCCAAAGCTCATGAGGGCGCGCGCTCCGGCGCCTCCAGCGCGTCCCGGTCCGGGGCCGAACCGGCCAGCAGCTCGCGCAGGTCCAGCGCAAAGCCCTCCAGGTCGGCCTCGACCTGGCCGATGGCGCGGCCGAACCAGTTGTAGGCCAGCACCGCCGGAATCGCCACCGCCAGGCCGGCGGCGGTCATGACGAGCGCCTCGCCCACCGGGCCGGCGATGCGCTCCAGGTCGATCCGCCCGGCGCCGGCCATCGCGGTGAGCGCGTGGTAAATGCCCCAGACGGTGCCCAGCAGGCCGACGAAGGGCGCCGTCGATCCCACCGTGGCCAGCAGCACCTGGCCGAACTGCAGCCGCGCCAGCACCGCGTGCAGCGCGCCGCGCAGCGCGCGCGTGAGGCGCTGGGCCAGCGCGCCCTGGCCGGCCAGCGCGGGCTGCGCGCCGCCCGGCGCCTCGTCCTGCAGCACGGCCTGCGCGGCCTGCACCAGCGGCAGCACCAGCGCCTGGCCGTCGATGGGCGCCAGGCGCGCCAGCGCGTCGGCCAGCGTGGGCGCCTGCCAGAAGGCGGCGGTGGCGCGCGGCACGTCGGCGCTGGCGCGCCACGCCAGGCGCAGCTTGTACAGGATGACGACCCAGCTGGCCACCGACATGGCCAGCAGCAGCAGCGCCGCCGCCTGGGTCAGCGCGTCGCCCTGGCGCAACCAGTGCAGGCCGTCCATGCGCGTGGCTCCTGCCTAGCGCAGGCCGAGCACGTCGAACATGTCGAACATGCCGCTGCCCCGCCCCGCCAGAAAACGCACCGCGCGCAGGCTGCCCTGGGCGTAGCCGGCGCGGCTGCTGGATTTGTGGGAGATCTCGACGCGCTCGCCCGTGCCCAGGAACATGACGGTGTGGTCGCCCACCACGTCGCCGCCGCGCACCGTGGCAAAGCCGATGGTGCCGCCCTGGCGCTCGCCGGTGTGTCCGTGGCGCTCGTACACGGCGCGCTCGGCCAGGCGCGTGCCCTGCGCCTGCGCGATGACTTCGCCCATCTTCAGCGCCGTGCCCGAGGGCGCGTCCACCTTGTGCTTGTGGTGCGCCTCGACGATTTCGACGTCGTAGTTGCCATCGAACGCCTGCGCAGCCATCTCCAGCAGCTTGAGCGTCACGTTCACGCCCACGCTCATGTTGGGCGCCAGCACCATGGCGCAGCGCTGGGACAGCGCCCGCAGCTGGTCTTGCTGCGCGTCGGTGAAGCCGGTCGTGCCGATCACCAGCTGCACGCCCAGCTCGGCGCACAGCGCGGCATGCGCCAGGGTGCCCTCGGGGCGGGTGAAGTCGATCAGCACGTCGGCGCCGGCCAGGCCTGCGCGCAGATCGGCGGTGACGGCCACGCCGCTGGCGCGGCCCAGGAAGGCGGCCGCGTCCTGGCCGATGGCGGGGCTGGAATCCTGGTCGAGCGCGCCGGCCAGCCGGCAGTCGCCGCTGGCCAGGATGGCCTCGATCAGCATGCGGCCCATGCGGCCGCTGGCGCCGGCAACGGCGACCCGGCGGGGGGAGGGGGGAGTGGATGCGCTCGTCATGTGCGGCAGGGATGGCAACAAGGCAGCGCCTCGATCCGCGCCGCCGGGGGACAAAGGGGAGTCAGCGGCCGGACGCTTCCAGCGGCGGGTAGTGGGTGGCGGGCTTGGCCTGCGGCGCGGGCGGCGGCGCAGGCTGGGCCTCGGGCTTGGGAAAGCGCGCCAACTGCTCGGGCGTGGCTTCGAGCTGGGGCACCTTGGGCTTGCTCAGCCTGCTCGACAGCGAGGCGACGAACTCGGCCTCGCTGGGCATGGTGTCGCCCTCCACGCGCTCCATCGCGCCGTTCTTGAAGAACACGGTCAGCCGGCGCGTCTGCGCCTCGACGCCGGGACGTTTCAGGGTGAAGACGTATTCCCAGCGGTCGGCGTGGAACAGGCTGGCCATGAGCGGCGTGCCCAGGATCTCGCGCACCTGCTGCTGGCTCATGCCGGGCGAGAGCGCCTGCACCTGCTCGCTGGAGATGAAGTTGCCCTGCACCACGTCAATCCGGTAGGGCGTAACCACGCTGGCCACCCGCTTGCCCGCGCCCGCGCAGCCGGCCGCCGCCGCGGCAATCAACACAATGGCGCCCCAGCGGGCGCCCCGACGGGCTGTAGTGGACATGGAACAAGGCATAGGGGATATGATCCGGGCCATTGTAGCGGCTGGATTTCCCGGGCCTTGCGCACCGTGCCGCGGCACACGAAAGACCTTGTCATGAGCAACATCACCGAACTCAAGAGCACCGGCCTGAAGGCAACGCTGCCCCGCCTGAAAATCCTGGATATCTTCCAGAAGGGCACGCAGCGCCACATGACGGCCGAGGATGTGTTTCGCGTGCTGCTGGAGGAACACTCGGACATCGGCCTGGCCACCGTCTACCGCGTGCTCACGCAGTTCGAGCAGGCCGGCATCCTGATACGCAGCAACTTCGAGAGCGGCAAGGCAGTCTACGAGCTCAACGAGGGCCAGCACCACGACCACTTCGTCTGCACCGCCTGCGGCAAGGTGGAGGAGTTCTTCGATCCCGAGATCGAGAAGCGCCAGCAAATGGTGGCCAAGTCCAAGGGCTGGGTGGTGCACGACCACGCGATGGCGCTATACGGCCTGTGCGCCGCCTGCGCCGCCAAGAAACAGGACTAAAGGCCCAGCAGGCCGGACTTAAGCGCCGCGCTCCATCGCGCGGCGGTGGCGTTCGACGAACTCCTGGTAGGTGTCGATGCCGCGCAGCTGCAGGATGGTGTTGCGCACCGCCGCCTCGACCAGCACGGCAATGTTGCGCCCCGCCACCACCTGGATGATGACCTTGAGCACCGGCACGCCCAGCACGTCCTGCGTGAGCGGCTCGTAGGGCATGCGCTCGTAGTCGCGCTCCAGCGTTTCCTTGCGCACCAGGTGCACGATGAGCTTGAGGCGCATGCGCCGGCGCACCGCCGTCTCGCCGAAGATGGCGCGGATGTCCAGCAGGCCGATGCCGCGCACCTCCAGCAGATTCTGCAGCAGTTCGGGGCACTTGCCCTCGATGGTGTTCTGGTTGATGCGGTACAGATCCACCGCGTCGTCGGCCACCAGGCCGTTGCCGCGCGAGATCAGCTCCAGCCCCAGCTCGCTCTTGCCCAGGCCCGATTCGCCGGTGATCAGCACGCCCAGGCCCAGGATGTCCATGAACACGCCGTGCATGGTGGTGCGGTCGGCAAAGTACTTGGACAGGTAAGCGCGCAGCACGTCGATGACGTAGGCCGACGACTCGGACGTGGAGAACATCGGAATCTGCGCACGCTCGCACATCGACACCAGTTCGTCCGGCGCGACCTGGTCGTCGGCCAGAACCAGCACCGGGGGCTCCAGCGTGACGATGCGCGCCACGCGGCGCCGGCAGTCGTCGGCCGTGCCGTTGGCCAGATAGGCCACTTCGCGCGCGCCGATGACCTGCACGCGGTAGGGATGGATGTAGTTCAGGTGCCCGACCAGATCCGAGCCGGAACGCGCCAGGCGCACGGCCTCTTCGTCGAAGCGGCGCTCGGACGCGCCCAGCCCCGCCACCCACTGCCACTTGAGCAGGCCGCGGAATTCTTCGAACAGGACGTCGGCGCTGACGACGTTGGGCTTCACGGTGCGGCCGCCGTCGCGTGCGTCAGGCGCTTTGCATGGACTGCCAGCCGGCAATCATGTCGTGCAGCGCGGTGGCGTCCTGGCAGGCCTTGAGCCGTTCGCGCAGTGCGCCGTCGCTGAGCAATTCGGCGATTTCCGACAGGATCTCCAGGTGCTTCTGCGTCGCTGCCTCGGGCACCAGCAGAAAGATCAGCAGCGCCACGGGCTGCTCGTCGGGCGCGTCGAAGCCGATCGGCTGCGCCAGCTGGAACAGCGCCGCCATGGGCGACTTCAGTCCCTTGATGCGCCCATGCGGAATGGCCACGCCATGGCCCAGACCGGTCGAGCCCAGGCGTTCGCGCGCGAACAGGCTGTCAGTGATCAGGGCGCGCGAGAGCCCATGCTGGCTCTCGAACAGCAGGCCCGCTTCTTCGAACGCACGCTTTTTGCTGGTGGCGTCCACGCTGACAAGCACCTGCGTGGCAGGCAAGATGGAAGCTAGTCGATTCATGGTCAATACGCGGCGATTATGCACCCCCTAGCGGAAACCCTTAAGTGTATCCAACAGCAACCGCTGGTGTGTAATGGAAATGTCACGCGTTGCCGCAGCAAGACGGAAAAGTGAAAAGGCCGGCGTTCCCGGGGGAAGCGCCGGCCTGGGGCGTGCTTGCGGTCTCAGAAGCGGTAGCCGATGCCAATGGCGATCACGTCGGGGTTCAGGCGCATATCGATGCTTTGGCCCGACGACAGGTGCGCCGTGGTCTTGAGGAAGCTCTTGTAATAGGCAGCGTCGAGGAACCAGCGGTCGGTGAAGTTCCAGACGAAGCCGATCTGCGGCGTCACGCCCCATTTGTTGTCGATCCAGGCCGTGGTCGGATTTGCCGGCGTGCCGCCCGTCACCGCCGTCAGTGCCGCCGTGCTGCGGTTCTTGAAGAACTTGCTGTACGTCAAGCCCAGGCCCAGGTAGGGGCGGAACTTGGCGTTGGCCTCGGCGAAGCGGTACTGCAGGAACAACGTGGCGGGGATGACCTTGGTCTGGCCCAGCTTGCCCACGCCGTCGATGGCGCCGTCGCCGTAGAACGAGTGCTTGAACGGCAGGCCCAGGGGCAGATCGAGCGCCCAGTGATCGGTCAGCATGTAGTTGATGCCGCCGGTCAGCGCCGTGGCCGAACCCACGTCGACCTTGGTGCCAGGAAAGCTCGGCTCGCTCAGGTCGCCGCTCTTGGTTTGCGGCGCGATGTGCGTGAAGCCGGCGCGCACGCTGATGGTGCCCGCCACCTGGGCCTGGGCCGCACCGCAGGCGGCCGCCAGGGCCAGCGCACAGCCGGCCTGCAACAATTGTTTGTTCATGATGTGCTTTCGTTATCCAACGAGCGCGCGGGCGCTCAGAGCCAGCCCGCCTGCGACAGCGAACGGGAAACCAGTTGCCCCATCAGCTGGTGCGCGTAAGGCGTGGGGTGGAACGAATCGGCGAACGCATAGGTCTTCCACCAGTCCGCGCCGCCGGTGGCGCCGGCGGGCGGCGTCATGGCCGACAGCGCCGCAGCCGTGCACGCCGGGAACGAATACGTAGGCAGGCCCGTGGCCGCGTCCTGGCCTGTGACCGGGCACACGGGCGTGGTCACGTTGGTGTACGAGTACTGCGCCGGGTGGTCGGCCTGGTCCTTGAACGACCCGTAGAAGTCCACCACCGTCACGCGCTCGTCGCCGGCCAGCTCGGCCGCCAGCTTGGCGTTGAACGCCTTCACCCAGGAGTCGAACAGCGCCTCGGCCTGCGCCGCGGTCGCCGCGCCCTGGGCCTGCGCCACGGAAGCCAGCACCATGCGCAGCTTGGGCGTGAGCGTGACGCCAGGCATGTTCAGCACGGCCACGCGCGGCGCGCCCTTGTCCAGCGCCTGCGTCTTGATGGCGGTGGTGAACTGCACGGCCAGCGCCTGCATGTAGGCGCCGCCGGCCTGCGCCAGGCCCGTGGCGCCGCCGGCCAGCAGCTGCTGCACGGTGGCCGCGTCCAGCACGGTGCCGAGCAGGGCCGCATAGCTGGCGCCACCATCCTGGGCTGCGCCCAGGTAGGCGCCGATCAGATCCGAAGCGTCGTTGCCGCCGCCATCGACCAGCAGCAGGTCGCCCGCGCTGAAGCCGGCGGCGGACATATCCTTGAGCTGCTGCACGATGGACACCGGCGTGGCCGGCCCGGTGAAGTTGTTGATGCGCCCGCCGCCCACCGCGTAGTTGGTGCACGAGGCGTTGGCACTGAAGCTGCTGCCGTCGGAGACGTAGTGCGCGCACAGCGCCTGGCCGTAGCTGGTGGCGACGCGTTCAGGCCAGATGGGGGTGGAGCCGGCGCCGGTCGGCGCACTGCCCTGCACCGTGAACTTGATGCCGAAGGTGCCACTGTCCGCCAGGCTATCGCCTACGACCTTGACCGAGGTGACGGACGCCGCCGGCGTGGTGTCCGCCCCGCCGCCGCCGCAGGCGGCCAACACAAGGGCGGAGGCGGCCGCGGCCACCCAGTGCAATCGATGCTTCATGAGATGCTCCTGTTGTAAATCGAACGACCGTTCGTTTTACATTATTCTACAAACCCGAGCACATTTTCCCGCCAAGGGTAGTCCCCAATGTGTCAGCGCAATGCATGCACCCAGTCCACCAGCGCCTGCAGTGCCGGCCGCGCCGCCGCCGCGTTGTCGTGGTTCACCATGGCGACGAGCACGTAGCGCTGGCCATCGGCCGCGTGCACGAAACCGGCGATCGCCGCCACGTCGCGCAGGCTGCCGGTCTTCAGGTGTGCCGCGCCCACGGCCGCGCCCTGGCTGCGCCGGCGCGTGCCGTCCACGCCTTCGATGGGCAGCGACGCCAGCAGCTCGGGCATGACGGGCGAGGCCCAGGCCTGCTGCAGCATGCGCGCCAGCGCCTGGGCGCTGATGCGGCCATCGCGGCTCAGCCCCGCGCCGTTGTCCAGCACCGGCGCCGGCACGCCGCCCAGGCGCTCGGCCCACCACTGGCCCAGCGCCTGGCGCGCGCCAGCGAAGCTGCCCGTGCCTGTCAGGCGCAGCCCCAGCGTCAGGAAGACCTGCTGCGCCATGACGTTGTTGCTGTATTTGTTGATGTCGCGCACCACCTCGGCCAGCGGCGGCGAGTCCAGCGCGAACGCCGGCTGCAGGTTCGCCGGCACGCGCCCGGCGCGTACCTGGCCGGACAGGCGTCCACCCAGATCGCGCCACATACCGGCCACTGCGTGGCTGGCAAACGCCACCGGGTCGGCCGCCGCCATCGCCCAGGCGCGCTCGCCGCAGGCCGCCGCGTACGTACCCTTGAAGACGGTGCGCCCGGGCTGCGCCAGCTGCGCCCCGAGCGCCGCGCGCCAGTCGCCGCACGCCGCGTCAGGGGGCGCCAAGGGCACGGTGGGCTGCAACTGCATCCCGGCCATCGGTGGCTCGTAGTGCACTCGCGCCACGCCGGCAGACGGATCCGGCACGAAATGCATGACCAGCGCCTGGTAGTTGATCAGCAGCGCATCAGGCGCTACGTTGTAGGCACGCAACGGCTCGCCGTCGAATGCCGCCGGATCGTGTCCGGCCACGGCAAAGGCGCTGCGGTCGAGCACGATGTCGCCATCTATGGCCTGCACGCCCTGGCCCTGCAGGCGCCGCAGCAGCAGCCACAGGCGCTCCTGCACCAGCTTGGGGTCGCCTTGGCCCTGGATGTATACGTTGCCATGCAGCGTGCCTGCGTCCAGCCGCCCCTGCAGGTAGACCGGCGTGCTCCAGGTGAACGCCGGCCCCAGCCTGTCGAGCGCGGCGTAAGTGGTGACCAACTTCATCACAGACGCCGGATTCATGGGCTCTGCCGCACGCCAGGCCAGACGCGGTGCGGCGGCGTCCACGTTCACCACCAGCGCGGAGACGGCCTGCTGCGGCAGCCTGGCGCGCACCAGCGCGGCCTGCATCGCAGGCGGCAGCGGCGCGGGGGAATCGGCCCGTGCAGCGGCGCCCAGGCAGCAGGCAGCGCCGGCCAGCACGGTCAGCGCACGCGAAAAGAATGAATGCATGGCGCCCGAGTCTATGCCCGGCAATGCGCCGAGCGTGCTTACCGCCGGGCACGGCCGATAATCGGCACTTGCCACACGCCAGTCCCATGCACCTGCTCGCCCTCGATACCAGCACCGACACCCTGTCCATCGCCGTTCAGCGCGGCACGCTGGTGCTCGAACACCAGGGCGCGGGCGGCGCGCAGTCCTCGCCCACGCTGATCCCGGCGATCCGCGCGCTGATGCAGCAGGCGGAGCTGGGTTTCGACGCGCTGGACGCAGTGGTCTTCGGACGCGGGCCAGGATCGTTCACCGGGTTGCGCACCGCTTGCGCCGTGGCACAAGGCCTGGCGTTCGCCGCGCGCGGCGGGCAGGGCGTGCCGGTGCTGCCGGTGGACACTCTGCTGGCCGTGGCCGAGCAAGCGCGCGTGCAGCACGGCTGCACGCAGGTGCTGGCCGTGCTCGACGCGCGCATGGACGAGGTCTACAACGCAGCGTTCGAATGGCACGCAGACACATCCTCCCCCGCCGGCGGCCATTGGCGCGCGCCTGCGGACTTCGGCCTGTGCGCGCCCGAGGCCGTGGCCGTGCCGCCCGGCTGGACCGTGGCGGGCAACGCCCAGGCCGCCTACGGCGCACGGCTGGCGCCCGGCGCGCCGCACGTGCACGCCCTGCCCACGGCAGCGGCGCTGCTGCGCCTGGCTCCCGCCCTGCTGGACCAAGGTGCCGCCGTGCCCGCAGCCCAGGCCCTGCCGCGCTACGTGCGCGACAAGGTGGCCCAAACAACGGCCGAGCGCGCAGCCGCCCGCCAGCACCCGGCCGCACAGCCATGAGCACCGCGCCGCAATCCACACCCGGTACCGAGGCCGGCTTCGAGCCGCTGAGCCTGGCGCGGCTCGACGCGCTGCTGGCCGTCGAGCAAAGCGCCTACAGTCACCCTTGGACGCGCGGCAACTTCATCGACGCCATGGCCGCCGGCAATCAGATCCAGCTGCTCGTGGCCGGCGGGCAGCTGCTGGGCTACTTCGTGGCGATGCACGGCGTGGACGAGGTGCATCTGCTCAACATCACCGTGGCGCCCCAATTCCAGCGCCAGGGCTGGGCGCGCGTGCTGCTCGACGCGCTGGCGCTGTGGGCGCGCAGCCTTGGCGCTCAGTGGATTTGGCTGGAAGTGCGCGCCAGCAACCACCGCGCCCGCCTGATCTACGAAACCCACGGCTTCCAGCATGTCGGCCTGCGCAAGAATTACTACCCCGGCACGGGCGCGCAGCGCGAGGACGCCATCGTCATGAGTCTGCAGCTATGAGTCTCGACCTGGACGCGCGCCAACGCGCCATGCTGCAGGAGATGGGCATCACCATCTTCGCGGCGCCCGCGCGCACCGCCGCGCACCCCGCACCGCCCGCCCGGGCGGCGCAGCCGGCGCACGCCCCCTCGCCGCCGCCCTCGGTAACCCAACGGGGCGACACCGCCGCCGCGCCGCCGCCAGCCGCGCCCCGCGCCGCCGTGGCGGCAGCCCCGGCGCCTGGCGCGCGCACCGAACCCGGCACGCTGCTGCTGCACCCGGTCGTGCCGCTCTACCCCCAGGCCGACCCGGCCGCCACGCCGCCCGAGCTGGGCAGCGGCTGGCTGATCTTGCTGGAAAGCCCCACGCCGCAGGCCCCGCTGGCGGGCGACATGGGCCGGCTGCTGGACAACATGCTGCGCGCCATGCGCCTGCACCTGCACCCGCGCTGCATGGCCGCCACGCTGCAGCGCGCCGGCCCCGGCGCACAGGGCACGCCTGTGGCTGAAGGCCTGGCGCCGCTGCTGGCCACGCAGCGCCCCGCCATGGTGCTGCTGCTGGGACTGAACGCCGCGCGCGCGGTGCTGGGCGGCACGGCGCCACTGGCGCAGTTGCGCGCCAGCGTGCACCAATTGGCGGACGGCACCCAGGCCGTCGTCAGCCACGACCCGGCCCACCTGCTGCGTGCGCCGCACGCCAAGCCGGCCGCCTGGGAAGACCTGTGCAGGGCGCTGGCGCTGGTGCACGCGCCGCCCCCGCTGTAACGCTGCGCGCGGCATGCGCGCCGATGCCATAATCCGCAGCTTGCACGATACAAGGAGACGGCTCCGTGGAAACCTACCCCAGTCGGTAGCTTTCAGCCTCCCGGCGCGACGGCCGAGGGCCTGAAAGCACCCCTCGCCAACACACAGCAGACGCCACGCACATCAGGGAGAGCGAGCCATGCTCAATATCTTTTCGCTCGTCAACGGCCGGCTCGTCCAGGAAGAAATAGATTCCCTGGAAGAGCTGTCGCGCTTTCACCCCATATGGGTCGACCTGGAGTCGCCCACGCTGCAGGAAAAACGCTGGGTACGCCAACACTACGGGCTGTCCATTCCCGAAGACGCGATGGACGAGGACATCGAGGAGTCCGCCCGCTTCTACGAGGAAGACAACGGCGAACTGCACATCCGCGGCGACTTCCTGGTCGATGACGACGAAGATCCGCGCTCGGTGCGCGTGGCCTTCATCCTGAACCAGCACAACACCGAACTGAAAAGCTGCGGCGTGCTGTTTTCCATCCATGACGCCGACATCCCGGTGTTTCGCCTGGTGCGCATGCGCGCACGGCGTGCACCCGGCCTGATCGAGGATGCCAAGGAAGTGCTGCTGAACCTGTTCGACACCGATGTGGAGTATTCGGCCGACACGCTCGAAGGCATTTACGATGACCTGAAGAAAGTCAGCGATCAGGTGCTGGAGGGCGACATGACCGATGCCCGCGCGCAGGAAGTGCTGGCCGACATTGCCTGGCAGGAAGACCTGAATGGCCGCATCCGCCGCAACATGCTGGACACGCGCCGCGCCGTCAGCTTCATGATGCGCAGCAAGATGCTCAACGCCGAGCAGTTCGAGGACGCGCGCCGGATTCTGCGCGATATCGAGTCGCTCGACAGCCACACGCAGTTCCTGTTCGACAAGATCAACTTCCTGATGGACGCCACGGTCGGTTTCCTGAACATCAACCAGAACAAGATCATCAAGATCTTCTCGGTGGCCAGCGTGGCGCTGCTGCCGCCCACGCTGATCGCCAGCGTCTACGGCATGAACTTCCGCACCATGCCCGAGCTGGAGTGGAAGTACGGCTACCTCTACGGCATCGTGCTGATGATCGCCAGTGCCGTCGTGCCGATGCTGTACTTCCGCAAACGCGGCTGGTTGAAGTAACGTCAACTCCCTGTGCGGCTTACGCCGCTGGGATGGCGCGCCAGTTTTCAAGCAAAATTGGGCTAAAACGCTTATCCAACAAGCGCTGACAGCTCTTATTTTTGAAAAGATTGAAGCAGTTCGTGCACGATGCCGTCGGCATAGCGGCTTGCCACATCACGCACGAAATGCGCGAAGTCCACATGCGCGCTGTCGTCGGCGCGGTCGGAGATGGTGCGCACCGCCGCGAAGGGCAGGCCGTAGTCGTGGCACACCTGGGCCACGGCCGCGCCTTCCATCTCCACGGCCAGCACGTCGTGGCCGGCCGCCTGCAGGGCGGCACACAGCGCCCCCGACTCCTGGGCGGTGCAGACGAAGCGGTCGCCGCTGGCCACCAGGCCATGGTGTACACGCGGGCCGCGGGCCGATGCGGATGCCATGCCTGAACCAGCCCGGGCCAGGTAGGCACTGGCGGCTTGCCGCAGCAAGGCGGTCAGGCCGGCGTCGCAGGGCATGCGGATGTCATAGCCGGGTACTTCCCAGCGCGAGAAAATGGGCGATGCGTCCATGTCGTGCTGCAGGTAGTCACGCGCGACCACCACGTCGCCCACCTGCACACCTGCCCCCAGGCCGCCGGCCACGCCGGTGAAGATGATGCGCTCGACGCCCAGGCGCTCGGCCAGCAGGGCGGCGGTCGTGGCCGCCGCCACCTTGCCCACGCCCGAGAGCACCAGCACCACCGCCTGCCCGCACAGCTGCCCGCGCCAGAACGTGCGCCCCGCGTACGCGCTGCGCTCGGCCTGCTGCAGCGCCTGCACCAGGCTGCCCTGCTCCTCGGGCAGGGCGCTCACAATGGCTGTAACCATGTCATCCTTCGTCAACAAAAAACCCCGGGATACTCGCATACCCCAGGGCCTGTAGATGGCGCCGGGGCATTCCCGGCACCGCGCGCCAACATCAGTTCTTGATGTCCACGCCGTAGAAGTTGTGGCGGCCGAACGGGCTGAGCTTGAAGTCCACCACCTCCTTGCGCACCGGCTTGAGCTGCACGGCGTGGGCGATGGTGAACCAGGGTGCCTGCTCCTTGAAGATGACCTGGGCCTGCTCGTACAGCTTGGTGCGTTCGGCCTGATCGGTCACGGTCTTGGCCTTGACCACCAGATCCTCGAAGGGCTTGTAGCAGAACTTGGCCACATTGCTGCCGTTGGACTGCGCCGAAGCGCATCCCAGCAGCGTATAGAGGAAGTTGTCCGGGTCGCCGTTGTCACCCGTCCAGCCAAACATGCCCATCTGGTGCTCGCCGGTCTGCATGCGTTTGCGGTACTCGCCCCACTCGAAAGACTTGATCTCGGCCTTGACGCCGATCTTGGCCAGGTCGGCCTGCATCAGTTCGGCGATGCGGCGTGCGTTCGGGTTGTAGGGGCGCTGCACCGGCATGGCCCAGATGTCGGTCTCCATCCCGTTGGGGTAGCCCGCCTCGGCCAGCAGCTTCTTGGCGGCGGCTGGATCGTACGGATCGTCTTTGACGGCATCGTTGTACGACCACATGGTCGGCGGGATCGGGTTCTTGGCGGCAACACCGGTGCCCAGGTAGACGCCATCGATGATGGCCTGCTTGTCGATCGCCATGTTGATGGCCTTGCGCACGCGCACGTCGTCGAACGGCTTCTTGGCCGTGTTGTACGCCAGGTAGCCGATGTTCAGGCCCGGCTGCTCCAGGATCTTGATGTTGGAATCCTTGCGCATGGCCTCCAGGTCGGCTGGGTTCGGGTAGGGCATGACGTGGCATTCACCCTTTTGCAGCTTGGCCCAGCGCACCGAGGCGTCGGGCGTGATGGCGTAGATCAGGTTGTCCAGCTTGGCCTTGCCGCCCCAGTACTGCGGGAAGGCCTTGTAGCGCAGCACGGCATCCTTCTTGTACTGCACCAGGGTGAAGGGGCCGGTGCCGATGGGTTCCTGGTCGATCTTCTCGGGCGTGCCGGCCTTGAGCATGGCGTCGGCGTACTCGCGCGACTGGATGGCCGCGAACGGCATCGCCAGGTTGGCCAGGAACGGCGCTTCGGGCTTGTTCAGCACGAATTTGACGGTGTAGTCGTCCACCTTCTCCATCGACTTGATCAACTTGGGCATGCCCATGTCGTTGAAGTACGAGTGGTTCGAGCTGGTCACGCGGAAGTACGGATTGGTCTCCTGCCACTGGCGGTCAAAGGCGAACAGCACGTCGTCGGCGCTGAAGTCGCGCGTGGGCTTGAACAGCTTGTTGCTGTGCCACTGCACACCCTTGCGCAAGTGGAAGGTGTATTCGGTGCCATCGGCCGAGACTTCCCAGCGCTCGGCCAGACCAGGGACGACCTTGGTGCCGCCGCGTTCGAATTCGACCAGGCGGTTGTAGATCGGCTCGCTGGCGTCGAACGAGGTACCGGTGGTGTTCACACCCGGGTAGAAATTCTCGGGGCTGCCTTCGGAGCAGAACACCAGGGTATTGGCCGACGCCGCGCCTGCTGCCAGCATAAAGGGCAGGGCCAGTGCGGCCAGCGCGATGCGGTGACGGGTGAAAACGGATTTCTTCACGGTACTCCTCCAGGTTGAGATCAGGCCGCCAAAGCGGCCGGTGCGGAAAACTCTTGCGCGATCTGCTCGGCAAAGTGACAGGCTACCATGCGCTCATCGAGCGGGCGGGGCAGCGGGCGCTCGGTGCGGCAGCGCTCGTTGGCGTGCGGGCAGCGCGTCGAAAACACGCAGCCCTGGGGCGGGTTCAGGGGCGAGGGCAACTCGCCCTGCAACACGATGCGCCGGCGCGCGCCGCCGCCCGCGTCCAGGCCTGGCGTGGACGCCAGTAGTGCCTGCGTGTACGGATGCAGCGGCTTGTCGAAGATCTTGTGCTTGGGGCCCTGCTCGACGGCGTGTCCCAGGTACATCACGAGTACGTCGTGCGCGATGTGGCGCACCACCGCCAGGTCATGCGAGATGAACAGATAGGCCAACCCGAGTTGTGCCTGCAGATCGGACAGCAGGTTGAGCACCTGTGCCTGCACCGACACATCGAGCGCCGATACCGGCTCGTCGGCCACCACCAGCTTGGGGTTGAGCATGAGCGCGCGCGCAATGGCGATGCGCTGGCGCTGGCCGCCGGAGAACATGTGCGGGTAGCGCGTAGCGAATTCGGGGCGCAGCCCCACCTGGGCCAGCATGGCGCGTACACGCTCGGCGCGCTCATCCTTGGACAGCGCGGTGTTGATGGCAAGCGGCGCCTCCAGCGTGGCGGCGATCGTCTTGCGCGGGTTGAGCGAGCCGAACGGGTTCTGGAACACCAGCTGCACCGTCTGGCGCAGCTTCTGGCGCTGCTGGGGCGTGCTGTGCGTCACGTCGGCGCCGGTGATTTCCAGACGCCCGGCAGCCGGCGTTTCGATCAGTGAAACCATGCGCGCCAGCGTGGATTTGCCGCAGCCCGATTCGCCCACCACGGCCAGCGTATGGCCGGCCCGCACCTCGAACGACACGCCGCCCACCGCCTGCAGCTGGGCCGATTCGCGCAGGATGCCGCGGCGGATTTGATACACCTGGCGCAGCTCCTGCGCCCGCACCACGACTTCGTGGTTCTGGTTGGCGTTCATGCTGGCACCTCCTGCGCTCCAGCGTGCGCCGGCAACGGCCCATCGGCCTGGCGCCGCGTGTCGCGATCCTCTTGCCCCAGCGGGTAGTGGCAGCGCGACTGCACACCGGCAATGGGCTGCAGCGCGGGCCGCTCGGCCTGGCAGCGTGCCGTGGCGTCGGCGCAGCGCGGGGCAAACAGACAGCCCCTGGGCCGGTCGAACAAACCCGGCACCACGCCGGCAATGGTGGCCAGGCGCCCGTCCGGCCCGGCCTGCTCGGGGCGCGCGGCCAGCAGCGCCGCCGTGTAGGGGTGACGGGGGGTGTCGAAAATCTGCCCCACCGTGCTTTGCTCGACCAGTTGGCCGGCGTACATCACGGCCACGCGCTGCGCCATCTCCTGCACCACGCCCATGGCGTGGGTGATCAGCACCAGCGCCATGCCGCGCTCTTTCTGCAGCGTGCGCAGCAAGTCCAGGATCTGCGCCTGGATCGTCACGTCCAGCGCCGTGGTCGGCTCGTCGGCGATCAAGAGCCGCGGGTTGCAGGCAATCGCCATGGCGATCATCACGCGCTGGTTCATGCCGCCCGACATCTGGTGCGGGTAATCGTTCAGGCGCGCGGCGGGCGCGGGAATGCCCACCTGTTCAAGCAGCTCGGTAGCGCGCTTGCGCGCCGCCTTGCGGTCGAGCCCAAGGTGCAGGCGCAGCGTCTCCATCAACTGGAAGCCGATGGTGAAGCAAGGGTTCAGGCAAGTGGTCGGATCCTGGAAGATCATGGCCACGTCCTTGCCCACCAGCGCGCGCCGCTGGCGCTCGGACAGGCCCAGCAAGTCCTGGCCGGCAAAGCGCATGCGCCCGGCCTGCACCCGGCCGGGGTAGGCGATCAGGCCCATCAGAGCCATCATGGTCACGCTCTTGCCCGAGCCCGACTCGCCGACGATGCCCAGCACCTCGCCCTCTTCGAGCTGCAGGCTGACGCCGTCCACGGCGTGCATCACCGCCCCCTGGGTGGGGAACTGCACCTGCAGGTTTTCAATTTCCAGCAATGCCATTGCCGTACCCTCTATCTCAGTTATCCGTAGCGCTGTGCATGAAACCGGCGTGCCCCAGGCGCGGGCCACCGCGCAAGGGCCGCCCCGCAGCGCTGGTGGCGTCCCCCTGCCCGCGCGAAGCGCGAGAGCGGGGGGAAGCGGCGCAGCCGCTCAGGGGGGTGTGTTTCATCTCAGCGCTTGAGCTTGGGATCCAGCGCATCGCGCAAACCATCGCCCAGCAGGTTGAAGGCCAGCACCGCACACACGATCATCAGCCCGGGGAAAGTCACCACCCACCATGCCCGCAGCACGAACTCGCGCGCATCGGCCAGCATAGTGCCCCACTCGGGCGAGGGCGGCTGCGCGCCCAGGCCCAGAAAGCCCAGCGCCGCCGCGTCCAGGATGGCGGACGACACGCCCAGCGACGCCTGTACGATGAGCGGCGCTGCGCAATTGGGCAGCACCTCGCTGAACATCAGGCGCAGCGTGCCGGCGCCGCTCAGGCGTGCGGCCATGACGTAGTCCTTGCCGACCTCGGCGATCACCGCGGCGCGCGTGATGCGCACGTAGTGCGGCAGCACGACGATGGCCACGGCCAGCATGGCGTTGACCAAGCCCGGCCCGAGAATGGCGACGATGACGATGGCCAGCAACAGGCTGGGCAGCGTCAGGATGATGTCCATCACACGCATGATGAAGGCCTCGACCACGCCGCGATAGAACCCGGCGACCAGCCCCAGCGTGACACCCAGCGCCAGCGCCAGCGCCACCACGGCCATACCGATGGACAGCGACAGGCGCGAGCCGTGGATCAGGCGCGAGAGAATATCGCGCCCGATCGCGTCCGTGCCCAGCAGGTAATCGGTAGAGCCGCCCTCCTGCCAGAACGGCGGCCTGAGGAAGGCGGCGGCATTGGTGTGATCCGGCGCGTGCGGCGCCACCCACGGGGCGAACAGCGCCAGCAACAGGAACAGGCACACCACAGCCAGGCCGAAAACGGCGCCGTGGTTGACACGGAACGACCGCCAAAAGGCGCGCAGCGGCCCCTCGGGAGCCAGGGGCACCGTCTCGGGGGAAAGCGAGGAAGCAGACATAGACAACCCAAATCCTGTCAACGGCTGGCACGAATGCGCGGATTGATGACGCCGTAGGCCAGGTCAACGATCAGGTTGACCAGCATCACCACGCCGCCCAGCAGCAGCATGCCGCCCTGCAGCACCGGATAGTCGCGGCGGTTGATGGCCTCGATCAGCCACTTGCCCACGCCGGGCCACGAGAAGATGGTTTCCGTCAGGATGGCGCCGGTGAACAGCACGCCCACCTGCAGGCCGATGACGGTCACCACGGGGATGAGCGCGTTGCGCAGCGCGTGCAGGCCGACCACGCGCAACTGCGGCAGGCCCTTGGCGCGCGCCGTGCGGATGTAGTCCTCGCCCAGCACTTCGAGCATGGCCGAGCGCGTCATGCGGGCCACCACGGCCAGGGGGTTGGTGCCCAGCACGATGGCCGGCAGCACCAGGTGCCCCAGCGACGACCAGAAGGCGTCGTATTCGCCCGACAGCAGCGAATCGATCAATAAAAACCCCGTTACCGGCTCGATGAAGTACAGCACATCGATACGCCCGGATACCGGCGTCAGGCCCAGGTACACCGAGAACATCATGATGAGCAGCAGCCCCCACCAGAAGATGGGCATGGAATAGCCGGTGAGCGAGACCGTCATCACCCCGTGGTCGAACCACGAATTGCGCTTGACCGCCGCGACGATACCGGCCGGTATGCCCAGCAGCAGCGCGAACAGAATCGCGCACAGCGTCAATTCCACGGTTGCGGGAAACAGCGACGTGAATTCGTCGAGCACCGGCACCTGGGTGATCAGGGATTTGCCCAGATCGCCCTGCAGCACCCGGCCGATGTAGTGGCCGTACTGCACCAGCATGGGTTTGTCCAGGCCGTATTCGACGAGCAGCGCAGCGTGGCGCGCGGCGTCGATGCCGCGCTCGCCGGCCATGGTCTCAATGGGATCTCCAGGGATAAGCCGGATCAGGAAGAACGCCAGCAGCGTCATGCCGAAGAACGTCGGAATGAGCATGCCAAGGCGGGAAAACACAAAACGCAGCATCGGCGGATCATGCCCAAACTCGAATCTTCCCGACTAAGGGTATGTGCCAAGTGCAAACTGTGTTTTTATGCGTCTTGCAGCAACTTATCGCCACTCATTCAATATTTTTCGACAATTCACGCAACATTCTTCCTCAAAAAGCGCCAATCATCATATTTCATGTGCCAACCTGCGTCAGCGCAAGAAACACGCAAGAAATACGCATTAACCCCAATAACCCCAGAAAGCCTACCTGATGTAGCTGCCACGCCGCAGCAAGGGCCGTGTCTGGGCCGCGCGGCGTGGCACCTGGAAGGGGTGCGCAAGCGCTTATTTCTTGTCGCGCAATTCGCGGCGCAAGATTTTGCCCACGGGAGTCTTGGGCAGTTCGGTGCGGAATTCGATGATGCGCGGACGCTTGTAGCCGGTCAGGTTGTCGTGACAGAAGGCCTTGACCTGCTCTTCGGTCAGCGCCGGATCCTTCTTGACGATGACAAGCTTGACGGCCTCACCCGTCTTTTCATCAGGCACGCCAACCACTGCGCATTCGAGCACGCCGGGCATCAGCGCGACCACGTCCTCGACCTCGTTGGGGTAGACGTTGAAGCCGCTGACCAGCACCATGTCTTTCTTGCGGTCCACTACCTTGAAATAGCCGCGCTCGTCCATGATGCCGATGTCGCCGGTCTTGAAGTAGCCGTCCTCGGTCATTACCTTGGCCGTCTCGTCCGGGCGCTGCCAGTAGCCCGCCATGACCTGCGGGCCCTTGATGGCGATCTCGCCGGGTTGGCCGGAGGCGGAAATATCATTGCCCGCATCGTCGAGGATGCGCATGTAGGTGCTCGGGATCGGCACGCCGATGGTGCCGGAGTATTCCGTGGCCGTGACCGGGTTGCAGCTGGCCGACGGGCTGGTTTCGGACAGGCCGTAGCCCTCGCAAATCGGGCAGCCGGTCTTGTCGAGCCAGAGCTTGGCCACGGCCGCCTGCACGGCCATCCCGCCACCCACCGAGACCTTCAGATTGCTCCAATCCACCTTGCCGAAATCGGGGTGATTGGCCAGACCGTTGAACAGGGTGTTGACGGCCGGGAAGCTGTGGAAGCGGTGCTTGGACAATTCCTTGAGCACAGCAGGCAAATCGCGCGGGTTGGGGATGAGGATGGTCTTGCCCCCGGTGCGCATGGACAGCATCATGTTCACGGTGAAGGCGAAGATGTGATACAGCGGCAGCGCGCACACCGCCGTGGGCTGATCGCCCGCAGGCACCTTGCTCATGACCGGAAAATTCCAGGCCTCCGACTGCAGCACGTTGGCGATCACGTTGCGGTGCAGCAGCACCGCACCCTTGGAAACGCCAGTGGTTCCACCCGTGTACTGCAGCAGCGCCACGTCGTCGGGCTTGATGTCCACGGCTTTGAGCGATGCACTCGCCCCCTTGGCCAGCGCATCATTGAAGCGCACGGCACCGGGCAGCTCATAGGGGGGCACCAGCTTCTTGACATTGCGCACCACATAGTTCACCAGCGCGCCCTTGAGTAGGCCCAGGCGGTCGCCCATGGCGCACAGCACCACGTGCTTGACGGACGTATTGGCGACGCACGCCTGCAGCGTGGCGGCAAAGTTCTCGATGATGACGATGGCCTTGGCGCCCGAGTCCTTGAGCTGATGCTCCAGCTCGCGCGGCGTGTACAGTGGGTTGACGTTGACCACGACGAAACCGGCACGCAACACCGCCGCCACCGCAATGGGGTACTGCGGCACGTTGGGCATCATCAGCGCCACGCGGTCGCCACGCTCCAGCCCCAGGCCTTGCAGATAGGCCGCCAATTGGCGGCTCAGCGCGTTGGTCTCGGCGTAGCTGATGTCCTTGCCCATGAAGCTGTAGGCGGTGCGGTCGGCATAGTCGCGGAAAGCTTGCTCCATCAACTGCACGAGCGACGCATACTGGCTCGGATCGATATCTGCGGGCACCCCTTGCGGGTAAGCGGCAAGCCACGGGCGGTCGGTCATCTCAAAGTCTCCTGGTATAACGATGGCGTATGAAAGCCGTACTGGAGCAATCCAGCACGGCCGTGCTTTTTTAGAAAGATTATGCCTTGAGCGCTGTCAGCACTTCATCCAGCATCTTCTTCGCATCGCCGAACAGCATGCGGTTGTTCTCCTTGTAGAACAGCGGGTTGTCCACGCCCGCGTAGCCCGAGGCCATGGAGCGCTTCATCACGATGGAGTGCCTGGCCTTCCAGACTTCGAGCACGGGCATGCCGGCGATGGGGCTGGCCGGGTCTTCCATGGCGCTGGGGTTCACGATGTCGTTGGCGCCGATGACCATGGCCACGTCTGCCTCGGGGAAGTCCTCGTTGATTTCGTCCATCTCCATCACGATGTCGTAGGGCACTTTGGCCTCGGCCAGCAGCACGTTCATGTGGCCCGGCATGCGGCCGGCCACGGGGTGGATGGCAAAGCGCACGTCGCCGCCCTTTTCGCGCAGCGTTCTGGTGATTTCGTAGACCGTGTGCTGGGCCTGGGCCACGGCCATGCCGTAGCCGGGCACGATGATGACGCTCTTGGCTTCGCGCAGCATCTCGGCGGTTTCGGCGGCGCTCACGGGCACGGCTTCGCCCTGCGGTTCAACAGCAGCGGCGTCGCCCTTCTTGGCTGGCGCGCCGGAGCCGAAGCCGCCCGCGATCACGCTGATGAAGTTGCGGTTCATGGCCTGGCACATGATGTAGCTCAGGATGGCGCCCGAGGAGCCGACCAGCGCGCCCGTGACGATCAGCAGGTCGTTGTTGAGCATGAAGCCCGTGGCGGCCGCGGCCCAGCCCGAGTAGCTGTTGAGCATGGAGACCACGACCGGCATGTCGGCGCCGCCGATGGCCATGACCATGTGGATGCCGAACAGCAGCGCGATCACCGTCATCACGACCAGCGCCGTCATGCCGGCGCCGGCCTCGTGGGCGTTCAGGAACTGCTTGCCGAACCAGATCACCACCAGCAGCGCGACAAGGTTGAGCCAGTGGCGCGCGGGCAGCAGCAGCGGTTTGCCGCCGATGCGGCCGTTGAGCTTGCCGAAGGCGATGAGCGAGCCGCTGAAGGTGACGGCGCCGATCAGGATGCCGACGTAGATTTCCACTTCGTGGATGGCCTTCTCGGCGCCCGTGAACTGCACCGAGGTATCGACATAGCTCGCAAAGCCCACCAGGCAGGCGGCCAGGCCCACAAGGCTGTGCATGAGCGCGACCAGCTCGGGCATCTGCGTCATCTTGACGACCTTGGCCGCATACAGGCCGATGCCGCCGCCGATGACCAGCGCGCCGACGATCCAGGCAATGCCCGCAGGGCTGACGCGCGGGCCGAAGACGGTGGCCAGCACGGCCAGCGCCATGCCGATCATGCCGAAGAGGTTGCCGCGGCGCGAGGTTTCGGGGTTGGAGAGCCCGCCCAGGCTCAGGATGAAAAGAATGGCGGCGCCCAGGTAGGCGACGGTGGCGAGGGATGGGGACATGTTCATCTTCCTTCTTGTCGTTGTTATTACTTGCGGAACATGGCCAGCATGCGGCGCGTGACGGCAAAGCCGCCGAACATGTTGACGGCCGTGAGCACCAGCGCGGCAAAGGCCAGCCAGAGGATCAGCCCGTCGGGCCGTCCGTTGGCGCCGGCCCCTCCCATTTCAGGCGGCGCGATCTGCACCAGCGCGCCGATGGCGATGATGCTGGAGATGGCGTTGGTCACGCTCATCAGCGGCGTGTGCAGCGCGGGCGTGACGTTCCACACCACCATGTAGCCGATGAAGCAGGCCAGCACGAACACCGTGAAGTGCCCCAGGAAGGCCGCGGGCGCATAGGCACCGATGAGCCAGAACAGCACGGCCGCAATGGCGAAGACGATGACCAGCGACCTGGCCGACATGGGCGCGCCCGCGCCATGGCCGTGGCCGCTTTTCTTCTGCTCCACGGGCGCGGCGGCGGCCTTGGGTCCGGGCACGGGCGCCTGCTTGAGCGGCGGCGCGGGCCAGGTGATTTCGCCATTCCTG
>Ga0222423_1000180_pt1 | contig 56401 bp, 44 predicted proteins | sample 3A0metagenome_FD_182472 | JGI IMG/M metagenome (GOLD analysis project Ga0222423, IMG submission 182472) | Enriched microbial communities from leaf-cutter ant dump, University of Wisconsin, Madison, United States - 3A0 (version 2) | ecosystem: Environmental > Terrestrial > Nest > Insects nest >...
GGCGTCAACTACATTGCCGGCACAATGGCACGCACCGTGGCTGCAACGCTCCAAGGTCAACTCGGCGCACAAGCTGCCCAGCAATACATCGATCAAGTGCTCGTTTCCATGACAACAGTCAAGGACGGATTGACACAGGCCGCCGACGGCTCGGACCAACTGCTTGCCGGTACCAATGACCTGCACAGCGGACTCATGACACTGAGCGAGGCGTTAACCACTGCTGACTCTGGCTCCACAACCCTTGCCTCGGGCGCTGACCAAGTGGCTGATGGCGCAACCTCACTTAAAGACGGCTCGAAGCAACTAGCCGATGGGTCAGTAGCGCTCGCGGCTGGAACCACCTCTCTAGTAGACGGATCCGCGACCCTAAGCCGCGGTGTGACCTCATATACGCAGGGTGCTGACCGGCTTGCAGCCGGACTCGCGCAGCTCGCCAGCCAAGCCCCAGCGCTCAAGCAGGGTGCGGAGCAGTTAGCAGCGGGATCCGCCACGCTGCACCAAGGCGTGGCAGTTCTGCCTGAGTCCGCAGACGCACTCGTGAGTGGTGTTGCGCGGGCATCAGCAGGTGCAACGCAGGTAAGCCAAGGAGCAGCGCAGGTTTCGACCGGACTCAACGGTCTTGCGGCGCAGTGCACTGCAGTGGTTGATTCTCAGGCTGGCGCATTCTGCCAGTCGCTGCAATCCCTTGCCGGCGCACAGGGTGCAGTTGCTGCAGGTGCGAAGGCGGTTACAGATGGACTTGGAACCGCCGAGGATACCGCAGAAAGCAGCACCCTATACGGCGGACTCAACATGCTCAAGGCCTCAGCGCCGCGAATCGTCAAGGGTGCTCAGGACCTGGCCAACGGTGCGGCAGCGCTCAACACGTCCGTGGGCACAATGCAGGACACTGCGGCTGAGAAAACAGTGCTTGGTGCGCTCAACTCTTTGAACACCGGTGCTCAGCAATTATCCACGCAGTCTGATGCATTGCGCTCCGGAGCCAGCGACCTTGCCGCCGGTACAGTTCAGGCGAATCAGGGTGCGCAGTCTCTTACTCAAGGAGCCCGAGACCTTAACAGCGGTGCTGGGACCCTAGAATCTGGCGCTCACAGCGTGGCCGCTGGTGCTCAGGACCTCAGCAGTGGCGTGAGCCAGATTAAGTCCGGAGCGGGCAGTGCACGCGATGGAGCACAGGCTCTTGAAAGTGGTGCTAGCGATCTAGCGGCGGCGCTGTCATCCGGTGCGCAGCAGGTCCCTGCATACTCCGATGAGGATCAGGCCAATATTGCCGCCACGGCATCGGCAATTGCGGAAGTTACGCCAGTTCGCCACAACGCCGTGTCCAACGCGGCAGGTGGATTCTCCCCAATGTTCCTTGCGCTGTCCTTGTGGATCGGCGGAATTGCGATGTTCTTGGTGCTTCCCGCGCTGGACCGCCGCCACTCTACGAGGGAAACCTGGTGGAAGTCAGCCACGCGTCCAATGTCTATTGCGGCAATCGTTGCGGTAGCCCAAGCAGTACTTGCTGTGGTGCTGGTTAACCTCATGGTTCAGATGCATGCGGCCCACATCTGGGGCTTCATTGCAATCGCTGTACTGTCCTCGCTTACCTTTGTTGCCGTCAATCAGGCCTGTGTTGCGGTGTTGAGCTACCGTGGACGGTTTGTCTCGCTGATGCTACTGATTTTGCAGATCACCTCGATGGGGGGCACCTTCCCCGTGGAGACCGCGCCAAAGTTCTTCCAAGACCTGCACTCGTGGCTGCCAATGACCTGGACGCACTACGCATTCAGGGCGATGATCGCTGGAGAGGGTATTCCTCAGGCACTTTCAGCTGCGGCATTGCACTTACTTGTGTGGCTTGTTGCGGCTTTGGTGATCGTCTTTGTGGCGGCGAAGGTGCGTGCCTCGCGACGCCCGCTGGCTCACGATAACGCCAATCTGGGGGACATGATCGACTCTGATAAGGCGCCGTTTGGCACCGAGGGGGTTGAGAAAGCCGACGTCAATGCGATTGATGAAGTGGTAGATTCCACGCTTGCGGCCTTAGGCCGTTAGCAGCGGTCTCCTGCAGTAGCGATTCTTTGTTGCGCTGTAGGTCCTTGGGCCCGGCTCCGCACTTGTGCGTGGAGCCGGGCCTCTTTTCATGCCGTAACGAAGTCCCGCGCGTCGGTGTTCTCGCGCACTGTGTGGGTGTGCGCTCGTATGATGGAGTGAATTTTGATTGTTGTGTGTGGAGGAGTAATTAGGTGGCAACGCCTGTTCGTGTAACGATTACCGGGGCCGCGGGCCAGATTGGATACGCCCTCGCGTTTCGTATTGCGAGTGGGTCGCTTTTTGGTCCGGATGTTCCTGTTGCGATCAATCTCCTGGAGGTTCCGCAGTCTGTGCAGGCCGCGCACGGCGTTGCCATGGAACTGCAAGATTGCGCTTTTGATCTGCTGACTTCTGTTGATATTTTCGACGACCCTGCGCGCGCTTTTGATGGCGTTAACGCCGCGCTGTTGGTTGGGGCGCGTCCGCGCACCAAGGGTATGGAACGTTCAGATCTGCTGGAAGCAAACGCGGGCATTTTCGGTCCGCAGGGCAAGGCGCTTAATGCTCATGCCGCATCGGATGTGCGGGTTCTTGTGGTGGGAAATCCAGCTAATACTAATGCTGCGATTGTGGCGGCACACGCGCCGGATATTCCTGCGAATCGCATTAACGCACTGATGCGTTTGGACCAGAACCGCGCTATTGCGCAAGCGGCTCGGGTTGCAGGGGTTTCTACGTCCCGGCTGAGCCGAGTTGTGGTGTGGGGTAATCACTCAGCAAAGCAGTATCCGGATCTTTTCCACGCACAAATTGATGGCAAGGATACGGATATCTTTACCAGTGATGTGGACTGGCTGGAACACGACTTCATCCCATTTGTAGCGGGGCGTGGTGCGCAGATTATTGAGGCGCGTGGTGCCTCATCTGCCGCATCTGCTGCGGCCGCGTCGATAGGGCACATGCGTGAGTGGATTCACGGATCGCGCCCGGGTAACTGGGCGTCGGTAGCATTGGCCTCTGACGGCTCTTACGGGGTGCCTGAGGGGTTGATCTGTTCGTTCCCTGCTGTTTCACGTGATGGGGAGTGGGAGATTGTCCAGGGCCTGCATGTGAACCGGATGTCGCGTGAGTACATTGATGCTTCTGTTGCGGAATTGGTTGCGGAACGTCAAACAGTACGTGAGTTGGGGTATCTAAACTAGGTGGAATCCGCTGTAGGGTCCATCTCGTGGGCGTTAACCCCAATTGCTTTGCTTAACGGTGGTTAACACAGGCATGCTTAGTTCATGCCCACAAAGCCTGCCCAGCGAAGCCTTGCCTATCACCATGATTTCCGCCAGCTGTGGATAGGTGATGCACTCAGCCAAGTTGGCGCGCAACTAACCGCGCTTGCTTTGCCGATTTACGCGGTGCTTACACTCAACGCCACCGAAATGCAGATGGGCTTCTTGAACGCGGCGCAAACGGCCGCGTTTCTGCTGATTGGATTGCCTGCGGGAGCGTGGATCGATCGGCTGCGTAAACGAGGTGTTCTCATTACTGCAGATTTTGTGCGCGGTGTTGTGCTGGGTGCGGTGGTGGTGTTAGCGCTGACCGGGCATGGCACCATGCCCGTTCTGATTGGCGCGAGCCTCATCTTGTCTGTGGCAACCGTGTTCTTTGATATTGCACACCTAAGTTACGTCCCAGGTTTGGTGGGCCTTGCGCATGTTTCGGAAGGAAACACCAAGCTCCAGGCCACATATTCGGTCGCTGCGGTGGCTGTGCCCGCCGTGGGGGGTATGGCTCTGCGTGTGGTGAGTGCCCCGTTCCTGATCGCCGTTAACGTGGTGACGTATTTTCTCTCGGTGTTTTATCTGGGCCGAATCAAGAAGCGGGAGGAACTGCCTCCTAAGGATTCCCACCTGCCGATGGGACCGGCAATTGCGGAGGGACTGCGGTTCATTATTCGCACGCCGCTGCTTAATCGTCTGGTGCTCTCAACTGGCGCAAGCGCCATCTTTTCGACGATGGGCTGGACCATGCTCATCAAGTACGCCGTTACTGACCTCAAGGTAGCTGAGGGCGAGGTGGGCATCATCATGTCCGCATCCGCAGTGGGCGGGATCCTCGGTGCGTTGATTGTGCGTAAGACAACCCACTTTGTGGGGGAGGGACGCATTATTGCGTTGTCTGCGCTGGCTACTCCGGTTTTGTTTGTGGGGATTCCACTTGCAGCTACTCTCATGCATGCGGGTGTGAACCCGATGATTCCGCTGATTATCTCGGGTTTCCTCATGCAGATTTCGAACACATTCTTTAATGTTTCGCAGGTTAGTTTCCGCCAGCGGGTTTGCCCACCTCACCTACTTGGGCGGATGAATGCGTCGTTCCGTTTTATTGTGTGGGGTGGCATGCCTATTGCATCGCTGCTTGCCGGAGTTATTGCCACGCAGTTTGGCATGGTCACGATGATGTGGGTCGTGGTGATCGGTGAGATCTTGACCGCGCTCCCGCTCGTGCTGTCTAAGTTCGTTACGATGCGTGATCTGCCCGGTGGCGGGACCATCGAGGAAGTTGCCGTTGCTAGTGGCAACTAACTGCAACTCACATCGTCTGCGCGGACTAGCGGAAAACAACAGTCCTATCCCCATTGAGCAACACGCGGTGCTCTGCGTGCCAGCGCACGGCGCGCGAGAGGACGCGGCGTTCTACGTCCTGTCCGAGTGCTACAAACTCCTCGGCTGACATTTCGTGGGTGACCCGCTCCGTGTCTTGTTCGATGATGGGGCCTTCGTCGAGATCCGCAGTCACGTAGTGAGAGGTTGCGCCGATCAGTTTCACGCCGCGATTGTGGGCTTGGTGGTACGGCTTAGCGCCTTTAAATGATGGTAGGAACGAGTGGTGAATATTGATCACGCGTCCGTTTAGTGCGCGGCAGAGGTCGTCGGACAGTACCTGCATGTAACGTGCCAGCACCACAAGTTCCGCATCAAGATTTTCGACGAGTTCCACCAGTTCCGCTTCCGCCTGCGCCTTTGTTTCACGCGTGACAGGAATGTGGTGAAACGGCACGCCATAAAACTCGGCGAGTTCTTGAAGGTCCGTGTGGTTACCAACCACCGCAACCACGTCGATGGGCAGGCCGGAGGCGCGCTGGTGGAACAGCAGATCGTTGAGAGCGTGCGCGGCCTTGGACACCATGATCACGGTGCGCATCTTGCGTCCAACCACATCAAGTGTCCAAGACATCGAGAATTCCTGGGCGATTGGCGCTAGGGCAGCCTCGAGTTCGGCGCGGGAAAGTGTGGCAACCACTTGGACGCGCATAAAGAAGAGGTTGGTATCAGCATCACCGAACTGTTTTGACTCGGTGATGTTTCCCCCGTGCTCTGCGAGCATGCCGGCTACGGCGTGGACGATGCCTGGACGGTCGGGACAGGACAGAGTGAGGACCCAGTGAGTGGGGGAATTTTGAGTGGTCACGGTACTAGATTACTGCGGCACGCGTGGACAATGCCGCGTGTGCCCACAAAGTCTGCAACGATATATCTATGAGTGAGCCAGACATCACAATCGCCCTTGTAGACCACGACCACGCGGGGGAGCTTTTGACCCTTCGTCGTGCGGCGTTCGTGACCGAGGCGCAGACCTACGGTGACCCCAATATTCCGCCATTGACCCAGACGTTGGATGAGTTAATTGCTGACCTTGAGCGGCCTGATGTGGTCACCCTAGGTGCATGGCAGGGACACCGCCTAGTGGGTTCCGTGCGCGTTGAACTTGAAGATGGTAAAGCCACCCTTGGGCGGCTTGCGGTGGCTCCTGACTTGCAAGGGCTGGGAATTGGCACACAGATGATGTGGGCCGTGTTGCCGCACCTTCCCGAGGAAACCACCGAAATTTGGGTGTTTACCGGTAAAGACTCTAAGCAAAATATCGCGATGTACCAGGCAAACGGGTACGAACACCAGCATGATCAGGTGGCTGGTGACCTCACCTACGCATACTTGCGCAAAATCCTAGGTGAAGGCGAATCAGGTGGAGATGGCCAAGTGGCTGTTGAAGTAACCGACTAAGACAACTAACCACAGCACCTACACAACGACACAAAGTGACACAGACGTAAGGTCACAAAGAGACTGAGGCGCCGCCGTAAGAACATTCTGACGGCGGCGCCTCAGTGTCTCCCGTAACTTGCGCGCTGTGTGCAGTGTACTGAAGGCGTTTGCTACGCGTCTGTGGCCCCGGTGATCAGAGCAACGAGGCGCTCATAGGAGATGTCGGGTGCGTGGAACGTGCCGATGTTACGGCCCAATCGCAGCACTGCGATGCGGTCTGCGATCGCCTGCACTTCCGCAAGATTATGGGAAATTACAACAACCCCGAGGCCCCGCTCGCGCAATGACTCAATCAGGTTGAGTACCTCGGCGCTTTGCGTGATGGACAAAGCTGACGTGGGTTCGTCGAGAAGAATGACCTTGGGATTACCCAACATGGTCCGCGCAATTGCCACGGACTGCTTTTGACCGCCGGAAAGCGCAGAAACACGCGTTCGAATGGACGGCATACGAGCCTTGAGCTTGCGGAATAACGCAACTGCTTCGTCTTCCATCTGGTGGTCCGCTAAGAAACCACGAGTGTTGTACTCGCGGCCCAAAAAGAGGTTCGCAACGATGGAGAGGTTATCGGAGAGCGCAAGATCCTGGAACACCGTGGCAATTCCTAGGTCCTGAGCCACGCTGGGGCTCGAGATAGAGACGGGTTCACCCTCAAACTCGATCGTTCCGGAATCTGGGGTAAATACCCCAGCAAGCAACTTAACCAGCGTGGACTTGCCGGAACCGTTATCGCCAACAATGGCAACAACCTCACCCGGATAGACCTCGAAATCCACGTTTGATACGGCATGCACCGCGTGAAAGTACTTGGAAACGCCCCTCATGGAAATGAGTGGCTTGCGTTCGCGTGGAGCTATTTGCGGTTCGGGACCGGTTACGGCGTTGTTCACTGGTCCTCCAAATCGGTTGAATCGGGGGTTGGAAAGGGGGAAAGAGCACTTGCCGAGCCGGACCCCATGAGAATACTGCCATCCTCAACGAAGCGCTCAAGAGCAAACTGGACCACACCAAGAAGTTCTGCTTCAGTGCCGAGCATGCCTTGCGTGACGGTGAGGTCCTCGGCCACGGACGGGAGGGAGAACCGTTCGATAGCCTCACGCACCGGATTGAGCAAAATATCGCCGGCCTGCGCGAGATCGCCGCCCAGTACGACCCGTTCGGGATTAAGGACGTTGCACAGATTGGCTGCGGCCATCCCGATTTTGCGGCCTGCATCAGAGATGACTCTGGCGCATCCCAGGTCGCCTTCGTCGGCAAATCTCAGCATGTCACCGAGCGTGAGAACGCCATGTGAGCCGCGTAGCGATTCCAGTAGAACAGAGGCACCAGCCTCTGTTTCCAAGCAACCGCGATTGCCGCATCGGCAGATCGCACCATCTGGGTTAACGGTCATATGCCCAAATTCGCCGGCCGAGCCCGATGCCCCCCAGAACAACTGCGAGTTCAGGATGAGACCGGCGCCAATGCGTTGACCTGCTTGGATGTACAAGACATGCCGAGCGCCCATTGCCGCACCGTGCTTGAGTTCGCCAAGCGCGCCCATATTTGACGCATTGGCAACGGCCACAGGCTTGTTGATGCGTTCGCCCATGACCCGAGTAACTGGAACGTGGTCCCAACCGCGCATGATGCCGGGAGACGAGATCACACCCGTAGTCATGTCTACCGGGGCGGGCAGAGCGAGAGCTACCCCGAGCAGTTCCGCTGTGCCAGCATCCACGGTTTCCAGCATGTCTGCGATCAGTAGGGCAGCGCGGTCAAGTCCGGCATCAGCTCGGTGATCGGCCCCGAGCGGGAGCCGGTGATCAGAGAGCAGCGTGCCGGACGTGTCTGCGATGGCCACGCGCATGTGGCGTAGCCCAAACTGGACTGCGCCCACAAGTCCGGGAGTGCGTGCCAACGTGACATGTTGAGCACGCCGTCCGCTGCGGATGGACTGCGTGGTGTTTAGCACGCCAACCGCGGTGAGTTCCTTAACGATGTTGGACACGGTGGCAGCAGAAAGCCCGGTTGCGCCGGCGAGCTCAACCTGGGTGAGCCCCCCGAACTGTTTGATCGCGTCAATGATTCGTGCACGGTTAGATTCACGAAGCGAAGACTGCGACCCCGGCGTCGGAGACTTTGCGTTCACATAGTGAACTTTAGCGTTTCTTCGCTAAGACTCGGTAATTCGCCACTCCCGATGAGTTGCGGCGCAAATGTGGCCTGCGGCATGGTGACGGCGCCACATTGCTGGGCTAAACTGAACGCGTCGTCACGACTGGCGCAGCCCCTTGCACGGATGAAGTTTTATGCGACTTTCGCTCCGGGCAATAGCATGGGCGTGGTGGGTTACCACCGGGGAGTGACACGTCATATCGACTTAGGGTCGTTCGCCTGGGCCCGGTCACCACACGAGTGTGTGCGTTGCCGGTCAGTTGGTTCTTTCCGGTGAGGCACACTGCAGGTGCACACGTCCGCGGCTTCGCCGCATAGACAAGGAGAGACATGACTGTCCCCAATGATTCGGTGATGAACCAGGGCCTTGCCCAAGTTGATCCGGAAATCGCCGCTGTTCTCGATGGCGAACTCGCACGTCAGCGCGGCACCCTCGAAATGATCGCGTCTGAGAACTTTGTTCCACGCGCAGTTTTGCAGGTCCAAGGCTCCGTCCTGACCAACAAGTACGCAGAAGGTTACCCAGGTAAGCGCTACTACGGTGGCTGCGAAGAAGTGGACATCGCGGAAAACCTGGCAATCTCTCGTGCCAAGGAGCTCTTTGGCGCGGAATTTGCAAACGTTCAGCCCCACGCAGGTGCCCAGGCAAACGCCGCCGTACTGCATGCGCTGATCAACAAGGGCGACAAGATTATGGGCCTGAACCTGGCTCACGGTGGTCACCTAACCCACGGTATGAAGATCAACTTCTCCGGGAAGCTCTACGAGGTTGCGGCGTATGGTGTTGAGGAAGACACTTCACGCCTCGACATGGACCGCGTACGCGAGCTGGCTCTTGCAGAGCGTCCAAACGTTATCATCGCGGGTTGGTCGGCCTACCCACGTCACATTGACTTCGCTGCGTTCCGTTCTATTGCCGACGAAGTGGGCGCGTACCTGTGGACCGACATGGCGCACTTCGCCGGTCTGGTTGCAGCCGGCCTGCACCCATCGCCAGTGCCACACTCGCATGTAGTGTCTTCCACCGTGCACAAGACCATCGGTGGCCCACGCTCAGGCTTCATTCTTGCTAAGGAAGAGTTTGGTAAGAAGATCAACTCTGCCGTGTTCCCAGGTCAGCAGGGTGGCCCACTCATGCACGTGGTGGCGGCAAAGGCTGTGGCCTTCAAGCTCGCTGGTACCCCGGAGTTCAAGGAGCGTCAGGAGCGCGTGCTGCGCGGCGCACAGATCATTGCTGAGCGCTTGATTCAGCCAGATGTCGCCGAGTCCGGCGTCAGCGTGTTGACTGGCGGCACCGATGTGCACCTTGTTCTCGTTGACCTGCGTAACTCGGAGCTCAACGGCCAGCAGGCCGAGGACCTGTTGCACGAAGTTGGCATTACTGTGAACCGCAATGCCATCCCATTCGACCCACGTCCACCAGCAGTCACCTCCGGTCTGCGCATCGGTACGCCAGCTCTAGCTGCCCGAGGATTCGGTGACGCCGAGTTCACTGAGGTTGCTGACATCATTGCCCAGGCACTCAAGGCTGGTGCAGCGGCTGATGTTGAGAGCTTGCGTGCACGCGTTGACAAGCTTGCAGGCGACTTCCCGCTCTACCCTGGCCTTGAGCAGTACTGAGCCGATTGAGCAATCGTGATGCGCGGGGCAGTATGTGCCCCGCGCATCACTTCGTTTTTACCTCTGGCACGTTTCGCGCTAACCAGCGCGGGTTGGGAAAGTTTGCATGAGCGCACAAATCCTTGACGGTAAGGCAGCCGCGGCGGCAATCAAGGCTGAACTGAAGGAGCGCGTTGCCGCGCTCGCAACCAAGGGTGTAACCCCTGGTCTTGGCACGCTTTTGGTGGGAGAAGATCCAGGGTCCCAGTGGTATGTGGCGGGCAAGCACCGTGACTGCGCTGAGGTGGGTATTTCCTCCATCCGCGAGGACTTGCCCGGTAGCGCGAGCGAGGACGAGATTATCGCGGCTATTGAACGGCTTAACGCCAACCCTGACTGCACAGGCTACATTGTGCAGCTCCCTCTTCCAAAGGGTGTGGACACTAACAAGATTCTGGAGCTGATTGACCCGGCTAAGGACGCGGACGGCCTGCACCCAACAAACCTTGGCCGTCTTGTGCTGCGAGTAAGTGAGGACATCGATTCTCCTCTGCCGTGCACGCCCGCAGGCATTATCGATTTGATCGAGCGCAATGGCATCTCGCTTGCGGGCAAGCATGTAGTTGTAGTTGGCCGTGGTACCACGGTCGGCCGCTCCATCGGCTTGTTGCTTACTCGCAAGGCCATCAACGCGACCGTCACATTGACCCACACGGGTACGGTGGACCTCGAGCAGCACATCCGTCAGGCTGACGTTGTTATCGGTGCTGCGGGCGTCCCCGGCATTATTCGCGCGGACTGGGTTAAGCCCGGTTCGGTCCTCATTGATGTGGGTGTCTCGCGAGCTGTTGACCCTGAGACTGGTAAGTCTAAGGTTGTTGGTGATGTGGACCCAGCAGCGGCTGAGGTGGCTGGTTGGGTTTCCCCAAATCCGGGTGGGGTTGGTCCGATGACGCGCGCGTTCCTGCTTGAGAACGTTGTTGCAACTGCGGAGCGTTCCCTGCGCGCCTCCTCAGCACTCTGAGAGGATTAGCATCATGTTCACTGTTGCGACCGTCAACGTTAATGGCATCCGAGCAGCCTTCCGCAAGGGTATGGGCCAGTGGCTGGAAACCACTAATCCTGACGTAGTCCTCATGCAGGAGGTGCGCGCCACCGACGAGATCGTGGCAGACCTGCTTGGCGATGGCTGGAAATTCATTCACCAAGCGTGCAATGTTAAGGGCCGCGCGGGAGTTGCTATAGCAACCCGCGAGGAAGCGGCGGTTAAGCGCATTGGGCTACCAAACGGCTTGGACGTGGGCGCAGTAGAACCGGACGTAGATACGGGCCGCTGGATTGAAGCGGACCTCAAGCTACCTGGCGGTGATGAACTGACGGTAGTGTCAACCTACATTCACTCTGGTACCGCTGGCACCCCCAAGATGGATCAGAAGTACGCGCACCTAGATCGCGTCAACCTTCGCTTGGCGGAGCTGATGGAATCTGGCCGCAAGGTGGTTGTTGCAGGTGATATCAACATCGCCCACACCAACAACGACATCAAGAACTGGAAGGGAAACCTTAAGTCAGCAGGCTTCCTGCCTGAAGAGCGCGCATACCTTGACCGCTGGTTTGAGTCCGGCTGGGTAGACGTGGCTCGAAAGTTTGCCGGTGATGTGCCGGGCCCATACACGTGGTGGTCCAACCGTGGTCAGGCCTTTGACAATGATTCAGGCTGGCGGATTGACTATCAGCTGGTTACCCCGGCACTTGCACAGCTTGCGTCCAATCCTAGGGTGGACCGTGCAGCGTCATATGACACTCGCTGGAGCGACCACGCGCCTCTGCTCGTGGACTACGACCTCACGTAATCCGACGTCCGCGAGTTGTTCAGCGTACAACGGCTCGACCAACGCCTTGGGGCCCATCGCACTCGTGTGTGGTGGGCCCCAAGGCGTTTATGGTGCTGTTTGCGATGGTATCTGCGCAGTTACGCTAGAGCGGCGAAATATTCAGGCGCATACCCTGTAGCCCGCGCTCGCGGTGTGCCAGAGTGAGCGCAACCTCGGTAAGTGCCTTTGCCGCGGCAGAGTCAGGATGCGCAATGACTACAGGCACACCGTCATCACCGTCCTGACGCAGTTGCACATCGAGAGGGATCTGACCGATTAGCGGCACGGAGGTGCCTGTGATCTTGGAAAGCGATTCGGAGACGGCTGCGCCGCCACCAGCCCCGAAAATCTCCAGTTTGGTGCCGTCTGACTGCTCCAGCCACGCCATGTTCTCCACCACTCCAACAAGCTGCTGACCTGTTTGCAGTGCAATGGACCCGGAGCGCTCAGCCACCTCGGCTGCGGCGGCCTGCGGGGTGGTTACAGTGAGGATCGAGGAATTGGGCAGTAGCTGCGCCACAGAAATCGCGATATCGCCGGTGCCGGGCGGCAGATCTAGGAGGAGTACGTCGAGGTCACCCCAGTACACGTCGGTGAGGAACTGCTCAAGTGCCCGGTGCAACATTGGTCCGCGCCACACGACGGGCTGGCCAGGTGGCACAAACATTCCAATGGACACAACCTTGACCTCGTGCGCAATGGGCGGCAGCAGCATCGAGTCCACGCGTGTGGGTTGGCTAGTTACTCCGAGCATTCGGGGAATGGAAAAGCCATAAATATCAGCGTCGAGGATGCCCACCTTCACGCCGTTCTTGGCCATTGCTGCGGCGAGGTTTGCGGTGACCGTGGACTTACCCACTCCACCCTTGCCCGAGCCCACTGCAAAGACCTTGGTGAGGTTGCCTGGCTGCGCAAAAGGGATGACTGGAGTGGCTGAACCACGCAGCATAACGCGCAATTCTTCACGTTGAGCCGCGTCCATAGCGGACAGCTCAACTTCAACGTGGTCGATTCCGGAAACCGCACCGGCCGCCTCTTTCACACGTGCCACAATGTCCCCCTTCATGGGGCAGCCTGGCGTGGTGAGGTCGATTCCGATGTGTGCGGTGGCACCGGGTGCGTTCTGCGAAGGCTGGATTACCGCGACGGATCGCACCATTTTGAGTTCTGTGATGGGCCGGCGAATCTCGGGATCGATCACGGTGGCGAGCGCCGCAGCAACGGCGCCTTCGAGCGCCTCAGTGGCACTGGAGGAGGAAGACATATGTCCAGTCTAGCGAGCCTTTGCTGCGCCAAAATGTGATCTATCTCCGCTTGGGCTCGTGGTTTGAAATTCCCGACGATACCGCGCCTTAGCGCTGTTCAGATCCGTTGGCGAGGTGCTCACCATCGCCGCGGTGCTGGGCTGCACCCTCGTCAATCTGCTCCGCTTCCTGTTCGCGTTCAGTGCGTTCTCTTTCGAGTTCATCGAGCAAATTACGAAGCTCAGAGCGCACAAAGTCACGGGTTGCTACCTCGCCGAGTGCAATGCGCAAGGACGCCATCTCACGCGCGAGGTACTCAGTGTCTGCGAGGTTGCGTTCGCCGCGCTGGCGGTCCTGCTCTGCGGTGACGCGGTCCCGGTCCGCTTGCCGGTTTTGTGCAAGCAAGATCAGCGGTGCGGAGTAAGACGCCTGCAAAGAGAGCATGAGGGTCAGTGCGGTAAATCCGTTTGCGGCCTTGTCGAACCGCAGATTACTGGGGCCAAAGGTGTTCCACGCCAGCCAGATCAAGCAGAAGATAGTCATCCACACGAGGAATTTTGGTGTGCCCATAAAGCGGGCAATGCCCTCAGCGCTCTGTCCAAACGAGTCTTCGTTGCGCGACCGACGCGGAAGCCAAGAGCGCTTGGCTTCCATGGGGGTATCGAGGCGGTCGGCCATGGCTTACCCCTTTCCTGTAGTCGGTTTGACGGCGTGAGAATCGTTGTTAGTGGTGGCTTGCAGTGCTAACGGATCATGCTCGGGATAATCATCCTCAAGCGACTTTTCTCGCCAGTCCTGAGGCAGGAGGTGGTCGAGTGCGTCGTCCACCGAGACTGCACCGAGCAGCCTGCGTTCCGAGTCCAACACGGGCAGGGCGAGCATGTTGTAGGTGGCCAAAATCTTGGCTACCTCAACCACCGACGCATCAGTGGTGACATGTTCAACCTGCGAATCCACGATGGTTCCGATGGCCTGGTGTGGAGGTTCACGCAAAAGACGCTGGAAGTGCACAACACCGAGGAACCGTCCGGTTGGAGTCTCCAGTGGTGGGCGTACCACGAACACAACCGAGGCGAGCGCTGGGGACAGGTCTGCTCGTCGAATATGAGCCAGCGCCTGGGCGATCGGGGTTTCAGGAGCGAGGACCACCGGCTCGGTGGTCATCATGCCGCCGGCGGTGTCCTCGTCATATGCGAGCAATCGGCGGACGTCCTCGGCCTCTTCTGGCTCCATCGCCTCAAGCAGTTCGGCTGCCTGGTGTTCCGGCAACTCGTGGAGCAAGTCCGCGGCGTCGTCAGGTTGCATGGCTTCCAACACGTGAGCGGCGCGGTCAGTTTCCAACGAGGACAAAATAGAAACCTGGTCGTCCTCAGGAAGTTCCTCGAGGACGTCAGCAAGACGCTCGTTATCAAGCGCGGAGGCGACCTCGACTCGTCGATTATCAGCCAGTTCATGCAAAACCTCAGCGAGGTCAGCTGGCTTGAGATCCTCATAGGCGGCAAGGAGCGAAGCGGCTCCCTGCGCTTCGGTGGTGTACGCGAGAGTGCCAACGGAACTGACATCAACGGTCATGGTGTGCCCACGCCGGCGCAACCGCAAACCGGTGGGCTTTTCTTCCAACCGGCGCACAAAAAGACGAGTGACATTCCAATCGCCCGAACGCAACTTCTCAATGGCGAGGTCCTCGATGACCGCCTCACCACTACCGTCCTTAAGCGTGACGGTCCGGTCAAGCAACTCGGCAAGCACAAGGGTTTCCGTTTGGCGCTGCTCAAAACGGCGCATATTGAGCAGACCTGTGGAAATGACCTGACCCGAGTCAATCGACGTAACGCGGGTGAGTGGCAGGAACACTCGGCGTTTACCAGGCACCTCAACAACCATGCCCACGGCGCGAGGGGCACGCGTTAGGCGCAGCAAAACCACGACATCGCGGACGCGTCCCACCTGATCGCCGAGCGGATCAAATACGGGAGTTCCAGCGAGTCGTGCCACAAATACCTGAGTACCAACGCTGCTCACGTTCTAAGGTTACGCAACAATTCCACTAGGTGAGAGCCAGACGTACTGGAAATGGGCGAAAACTACGCCAAGAGCAAACCCCGTACCATCCTCAGGCCTTGAGCAGGTCAGACACGCCAGAAAGTGCGAAAATCAAACCATGAGCATGATGAAACCCGAAGTAGCACCCAAGGTACCAACAATGCCGCGAGGCAACGAGATTGCCGTGTACTCCACGTATCTGGCTGCGCAGAAGGCCGTAGATGCTCTATCAGATAACGGCTTCCCGGTGCAGACGGTCACAATCGTGGGCCACGACCTGCACATGGTTGAGCGAGTTACTGGGCGATTGACATATCCACGAGTTGCACTTGCAGGATTTGCCTCTGGTGCGTGGTTCGGGCTGTTCGTAGGCCTGCTGCTGGGCATGTTCGGTAACGGCACCCAGGGTTCAATCATCTTGTCCGCAGTGCTTATTGGTGGCGCGTTCGGTCTGCTGTTTTCCGTACTCTCGTACGCGTTAACGGGCGGAAAGCGTGACTTTACCTCACAAAGTCAGATCGTGGCCGCGCACTATGTGCTGCTGTGCCTGCCGGAAACTGCAGGCAAGGCACGCGCACTGCTTATGGAGAAGGGCGTATCCGGAGACGTAACCCCCAACGCCACTGCTACACCGCAAACCACGGTGTCGCGTCCGCCCGCTCAGCCTCAGTACGGCGCACAAGCTCCGGGCGCTCACGTGGCAGGTGGAACGCCGCCAGCCGGTGCGGGCGCACCCGGTGAACCACCAATGCGTCCACGAACCTACGGTGAGGCGCTCGACGCGCAGCGCCAGGCGGCCCGCGAACAAAGCCGCACAATCAGCAATACTGCAGTCAGCAATACTGCAGTCAGCAATGCGCAGGGCGATGGGCAAGATAGTGCGCAGGACAGGCAGCCTGCCGCTGCGCCAATCCAAAATACTGCAGCTGATGAGGGCCAAACGTCAGCAGGGGCACCGTCAGCGGACGCACCATCTGCAGAAGTGCAGGAAACCACCGGTGAAGGTAACTCCACCGCGCCAAACGAGAACCCCTACCGCCCATCCCAAGATTAGCCTTTTCCGGCAAAGGCGGGAGTCGTCGAAAATCAAAATGAACCTGCCCGGCACTCACAGTCAGTACCGGGCAGGTTCATATTTTGGCGGCAAAGCCTGCTACTTGAGTAGCTCCGCCATCCACGCCTCAACGTCATCAGGCCGGCGCGGAAGCGCGGCGGTCAAGTTCTCATTGCCGTCTTCGGTTATCAGGACGTCGTCCTCAATGCGCACGCCAATCCCGCGGTACTCCTGCGGCACAGCCAGATCGTCGGCCTTGAAATACAAACCAGGTTCAATAGTGAACACCATGCCCGGCTCAATAACGCCGTCCACATACATTTCGCGGCGTGCAGCCGCGCAATCGTGCACATCCAACCCAAGGTGATGGCTCGTGCCGTGCACCATCCAGCGGCGGTGCTGCTGACCAGTCGGAGAGAGCGACTCCTCAGCCGAAACCGGCAGTAATCCCCACTCCTCGAGGCGAGCCGCAATTACCTTCATCGCAGCAGCATGCACATCCGAGAACTTATTGCCGGGCACCGCCACCTCGAATGCAGCATCTGCGGCGTCCAGCACAGCCTGATACACCTTGCGCTGCACCTGGGAGTACTTGCCATTGATAGGCAGGGTGCGAGTTACGTCCGCGGTGTACAGGGACTCAACCTCAACGCCGGCATCTACGAGTACGAGTTCGCCCTCACGCACCTGGCCATCGTTGGTAATCCAGTGCAGAGTCGTAGCGTGCTCGCCCGCCGCCGCAATGGTTTCATAACCCACGGTATTGCCCTCGAGCCGCGCATTCGCGTCGAACACCGTCTCAATGACGCGCTCACCGCGGCGGTGTTCCACTGCACGCGGGAGGTTCTTAACCACTTCGGCAAAACCTGCAATGGATTGTGCCACGGCCTCGCGCATCTGCTCGACCTCCCACTCGTCCTTGCACAGGCGAATCTCCGCGAGCACCTCCGAGAGCTTGGAATCGAGTTCCGCAAGCTCGGCGCTACCCTCCTCGGAGGCCACATCCATGCCAGCCTCAGCGCGCAGCCCCTCCGCGAGCGCCTCGATGGCTGGATCAGCATCCAAAACCACTCGCAGCTGCACGTGACCAGGGCCAAGATCTTTAGCCAGTACGTCAGAAAGCGAGTCAATGTGCGCGGTGCGAATGCCGGTTAGACGTTCTACGTCCTCGAGTGTGGGCCGGGCGCCCACCCAAAACTCGCCATAGCGTGAGTCAGCGTAAAACTCCTCGCTCGTGCGATCCGCAAGCGGACGCACAAAAAGGATAGCTTCGTGGCCGGTGGGGGAGCCATCCTCGGCAAAAGTGGGATCGAGAACAAGCACCGCGTCAGGCTCTTGATCCGTACCAAAACCGGTCAAATGAGCAAACGCCGAATGCGGACGGAAACGATAATCGGTGTCGTTGGATCGGACCTTTAATCCACCCGCAGGGACCACAAGGCGGTCACCTGGAAACGCTTGGGAAACGGCCTCACGGCGTGCCGGGGTGAACTGCGCGAACGCACCCGCGGTTACGCCCAGATCCTTGCGTTCCTCCCAATTGGAGGTCATGAACTCCTTGAAGTTCTCCGAATCTGGCCGGTGGCTACGGTTGTTTACGCGATTTTTCAATTCCGCGCGTAACTCGTCTGCATGTTCTGCATGTGTGGTCTGGGACTTCTCATTCATACGTTCCATTGTCCCACCGCGGGCCAGACACGAGTAGCCGAGTACGCCTATCCTGTAAGAATGCGCATTGACCTGCACACCCACTCCACCATGTCAGACGGCACAGATACCCCTGCCGGACTCATGCACGCGGCGAGCGCCGCCGGACTAGACGTGGTTGCCCTAGTGGACCACGATTCCACGCTGGGATGGGATGAAGCCGCAGGTGAAGTAGCACACACCGGCGTGGCGCTCGTGCGCGGCACCGAAATCTCAGCGCGGCACCATGGCACATCCGTGCATCTGCTGTGCTATCTGCAGGACCCCACAAACTCCACGCTCATTGAGCAAAACAACAAGGTGCGTCACGCCCGTGTCAACCGCGCGCGCACAATCGTAGATCGACTGACCGAGGACTTCGCAATCACGTGGGACGCGGTGCTGGAACAGACCGAGCAGGGCACCACTATTGGCCGTCCCCACATTGCGGACGCTCTTGTGGCGGCAGGTGCGGTAGATACCCGTTCGCAAGCATTCGCTGAAATCCTGCACCCGGGCTCCGCCTACTACGTACCGCATTACGCTCCAGACGCGGTGGAAGCAATCGCGGCAATCCGCAGTGCCGGGGGAGTTGCAGTGTTCGCCCACCCTGGCGCATTCGCTCGCGGGCGAGTTGTGCCGGACAATGTCATAGGCGAGATGGTGGACGCAGGCTTACAAGGCCTCGAAGTATTCCACCGTGACAATCCCCCCGAGCAGCGAGAGCGCCTACGCGCGCTCGCGGCAACGCATGGTCTATTCATCACCGGATCAAGCGACTACCACGGAGACGGAAAACCCAACCGTCTAGGAGAAAACACCACCCACCCGGAGGTGTTTGCGGCAATAGAGGAACTTGGCGTGACATCAGTGGTTCGATCGTGAACGACATCATCAATACCCGACTCGTCATTGAGGTCTACGTGACGTTGTTCGTCATCATGGACCCACCCGGAACGGTGCCCATCTTTTTGGGCTTGACCAGCTCGTTTACCGCAAAACAGCGCAAGGCTGCCGCGCGCACGGCGATCTTTGTGGCGGCCGGCGTGATCCTCGCCTTTGCGGCGTTTGGTCAGCACATTCTTAATTACATGCACATCTCGCTGCCCGCGCTGCAGGCATCTGGTGGCCTGCTTTTGCTGCTGATTGCCATGCAGTTGCTGACCGGCAAGATGGAAAACGACGACCCGAGCACGTCCAAAAACGTCAACGTGGCGCTCGTGCCGCTGGGAACGCCGTTGCTTGCGGGTCCCGGTGCGATTGTGGCGTCGATGCTTTTTGTGCAGCGAGTCGATGGCGGCGCGGCAGACTGGATTGCGCTTGTGGTTGGGTTCTTGCTGATCTGCATCACGCTGTGGGCAGCAATGCGTTTTGCCTCGGTCATTCACCGGCTCCTTGGTGAGTCGGGCACGATCCTAGTCACCCGCATCGCGGGTTTGCTGCTTGCCGCCATCGCCGTCCAACTGGTGGCGGACGCGGTAACTGCGTTCGTGCAGGCGGCTTAACGGCTGGCTGAATAACCTTTGGTCGCCTGTGTGGCCACACATCTGATTTTCGACGATGTGGCTGGTATCTGCCTGCGCGCTGGGTTCCAGCCATGTCGTCGAAAATCAAGAGCACAGCCGAGCGGAGCGTAACGTGCGCCGCAATCCCGGGAAACTAGCCCCTGCGGTAGTAGGATGGCCAGTGTTAATGGTTGCCCGTTCGTCTCGATCACACTCTGCTTGACAGGGACCCGCAGTCCCCAAGCGCGCATTTTCACGTTCGGCTACCACCGCAGGCGATCCGCCCGCAGGCACGCAAGCACAACGTATGCGCACATACTGCGCCGCGCAGGATCGTCGTCACGAATAAACGAGGCACAGTGACCACCACGTCATCGAGCGTCCAAGACATTGACGCTAGCTTTGCGGATTTCCCAATCCGCCCAGAAATCGTTTCCGCCCTTGCTGAAGAGGGCATCACCAAGCCATTCCCCATCCAAGCGATGACCCTGCCGGTTGCGCTGTCCGGGCATGACATCATTGGCCAAGCAAAAACCGGAACGGGTAAGACCCTCGGATTTGGCATCCCGCTACTCAACAAGATTGTGGCACCCGGTGAGGACGGATTTGACCAACTCCCCGCACCCGGAAAACCACAAGCACTTGTTGTGGTTCCCACCCGTGAACTGGCAGTTCAAGTAGCCAAAGACCTGGAAGCAGCATCACGCAAGCGTTCAGTGCGCGTAACCCAGCTTTACGGTGGGCGCGCATATGAGCCGCAGGTTGAAGCGCTCAAATCTGGCACCGAAGTGGTTGTAGGAACTCCCGGCCGTCTGATCGATCTGCTCAACCAAAAGCACCTGACCTTAGCCCGCGCTGCAACCGTGGTGTTGGACGAAGCCGACGAAATGCTTGACCTAGGCTTCCTGCCGGATGTGGAAAAGATCCTCGCCCAAACCCCAGCCGTGCGTCACACTATGCTGTTCTCGGCCACCATGCCGGGCGCCGTGGTGAACATGGCGCGCCGCTACATGAGCCACCCCACACACATTCGCGCCAACGACCCGGATGACGCGGGCACCACACACAAGGACATTAAGCAGGTCATCTACCGTGCGCACGCACTGGACAAGACCGAGATGCTGGCTCGAATCCTGCAGGCGCGCGGCCGTGGGCTGACTATCGTATTTACCCGCACCAAGCGCACCGCCGCCAAAGTGGCTGAAGAACTGGTAGAGCGCGGCTTTGCAGCCGGCGCACTGCACGGTGACCTCGGCCAAGGCGCGCGTGAGCAAGCCCTGCGCGCGTTCCGCAATGGCAAGGTGGACATCCTGGTAGCCACGGATGTGGCAGCCCGCGGAATCGACGTGGACAACGTAACCCACGTGGTTAACTTCCAGGTTCCCGAAGACGAAAAGACATATTTGCACCGCACCGGCCGTACTGGCCGTGCTGGAAACAAGGGCACCGCGGTGACCTTTGTGGACTGGGATGACGTACCGCACTGGGCGCTCATCAATAAGGCACTCGAGCTTGACGTTCCCGAACCACCGGAGACGTACTCGAGTTCTCCACACCTTTACACCGACCTTGACATCCCAGAAGGTACCAAGGGCCGTTTGCCCAAGGAGGCTCGCACTCGCGCCGGACTTGAGGCGGAGGAGATTGAAGACCTCGGCGAGACCGGAAAACGGACGAGTCGCTCTGGAGGGGCGCGCTCTGGCAGTGGTCGATCTGGTTCAGGCCGATCCGAACGCGGTAGTCGTTCCGGTGCTGGCCGTTCTGGTGCAAGTCGTTCTGGTGCTGGTCGTGGCGAGGGTCGCGAGCGCAGAAATGCTCAGGACGGCGCAGACGGTGAGGTGCGCGGTGAAAAGCGTCAGCGTAACCGTACACGCAAGGTGAACGGTGAGGTGCGCGGTGACGCCGCTACTTCGGCATCTGAGGGCTCTGCACGGCCAAACCGCCAGTCCGCACCTCAGACTGATGTGCCGGGCAAGGGCACAGCTGATGGATCTTCCGGTGCCTCGCGACCCCGTCGTCGGCGCCGTACCGGCTCCGGCTCCGGCTCCGCAGGCGCCGTTGAATCTGGCGGCGGCGCGAGCACCACAGAGGTTTAAGACCTCGTCACGCTAAGCCTTAAGTAGGCCCGACATCCTCATCTACCACGCGGTGCGCAGGCACCGATGCGGGGTGATGGATGCCGGGCCTGCTGCGTAATACTCTCAGCGATTATGCTTAGGGGGTGAGTCAAGGAGTGAACATGAGTAACAGTGTCAACAACGAGGTGACCGGGGAAACGTCGAATACCTCGATGAATTCCGAGTCCACGGTTTCAACGGCGGACGTGGTAGAACTCCTTGGACTCATAGCTTTTGCAGAGCTGTCAGCCCAAATGCGACTCGCAGTTGACGCTGCATTGAGCCCCACACCGGAACACCGGCTTGCGCACGCGAACCTATCTGCGCAGGCACACGCGCGGATGCTTGCTTTAACTGATCTAGTTGATGAACTGGGATTTGACGGACGCGCTCAGGTTATCCGCTATAACGACTCATTCTCCGATTACGAGTCGCGCACGCGATCGCAGACATGGCATGAGCGAGTGCTCAAGGGCTACGTGGGACACTCAGTAGCAGTGGACTTTTGCAAACTTGTATCTACAACGCTGCCGCAGACGCTGCGCGAACGCATTGAACCGATCTTGCACAATACAAACCAGTCCGAAAATGCAGCGGAGATTTTGACCGCTAAGGCGCAGTCAGATCCCACACTTGCATCACGTCTTGCCTTGTGGGGGCGACGCCTCGTTGGTGAAGCTCTCAACCAGATCCAAGGATTGGTCATTACAAACCCGGCATTGGAGCGCCTCGTCATTGCAGCCGCAGAACTTGCGGGGACAAACGTGCAATCCGCCGATCTTGAAGAAAGCCGCAAGTTGGAAATCGCATGGGTGTTCTCACAGTTGACTGCGGATCATGCACGCAGAATGGACAAAATTGGGCTCGCCGCCTAAGCAGCAAGCCCAATTCTTGTAACTCCACGCGCATCACTTAGGTGCGCACAACTGCGCTCCAGCTTAAACGCCCCGTTAGAGCAACTGGCCTCGAAGTGATTTATGCGCTCATTGCACAGTGTGGATCAAAGCTGACCAAAGCCAACCGCACGCTTTTCCTCCGTACCGATCTCCACATACGCGATGGAAGAGCCTGGCACAAAGGTCGTGTTTCCCTTTGCATCGGTAAGAACAAGAGGGGTACCGTCCGCGAGCGCGGCCTGCACTGCAGAGGTGAGTTCAGCCTCGCTCAACTCGGTGTCAACCTTGACCTCACGCGCGTAGTTTTGGATACCAACGGTGACCTGCATGGCGTACTCCTTGTATGCGTCTACTTTCGCGTTAAACCCAACGCGTGCCTGACTCGATATTAAGTGGGAATGTCTGCGGTGGGTCCACTTTTGCAACGTTTTGTTCTTACGGCGTAACTGCGAATGGGGTTACTGCAGTGAGTTGGGTAGCTACTAGCGTAAGTGAGCTTCCGTTTGGGCTAACCTCTGCTGGGACCTGCGGCGAAGTGGCCACCTACGCCGTGCCATGCAAGTGTGGTGAAGTGATTAATACGAGAAGTGTCTGTATTCGTGGCGCTTGTAGTCACGCAGTGTGTAGGCGCCGAGTGTGTGGGCATATTGAGCGTTTCGATGGCTGCCTGCACGGCGCAGCCTACAACAAACGAAGCGTAACTCTCGGCGTGGTCGCGGTTGAGTTCGGTGTGGGCCAAGACAATAGAGGCGAGTTCATGTGAAATGCGCTGCTGGGGTGCGCGCAGGCGGGCGCGGACGGCCGCATCGCGTGAGACATCTGATTCAAACAGAAGCAGCGCAGTGACACCGCAGTCTTGCGCAAAGTTTACAAACGATTCGATGACGGTACGCACCGCGTGAGCGCATGGTTCTGCGATAGCAGTGGTAGCAAAAGTTTCGCAAGAGTCTGCGCTGAGCGTCGGATGTATGTGCCCTAGCGCAGTGGTAACCGTTTCAACTAGAGCGGAACCACAGTCGTCGAGAAGCGCACAATACAACTCAAACTTTGACGGAAAGTGCTTGTACAAAACTGGTTTGGTTACGTGCGCTGCTTGCGCGACGTCATCCATTGAAATGTGGTGATAGCCATGTTCGGCAAAGAGCGGTTGAGCTGTTTCTATGAGCTGTGCACGGCGTTCGGAGGCGGCGAGCCGTGGCCGTGCCGGTACGCACTGCGCTTCTGCTGTGGGAGTGAGTCCAGGCGGACAGTGCTCCGCCGTACTCAACGGCTGCTTTGCGGTAAGTGACGGCACGTTCATTTACTTAGGCTAGCCCGGTGCCCACTACTCGGGAAGTGGCATTCCGTATATCGACCACTTGGACGATTTTTTCGCGTTATTTTGCGTATGTGTGGGCTGGTGCGTGTGCTGCTGTGCTTGAGTGTCAGAGGGTTGTGGTGAGATGAATTCGTGAAGTTATTACCGCCCTCGCTCCTTGGTACTCAAGCTGTGCTGCCGCCACTTGATGCTGCGCAGTCACGTGTGCTTGATGCGATATTTGCTTCCCACGGACATGTGCTCGTCACGGGTGCGCCGGGGACGGGCAAAACGAGGCTGGCGGTGGAGATTGTCCGGCGTGCCGTGTCGCAAGGTATACCGTCCGCCAAAATCGCAGTATTGGCGGCAACTCGTCGTGGTGCGGGAAAACTACGTGACGTAGTGACGCAGGCGGTTGAAACCCCGATGCAAGGCAGCGCGGTCCGCACGCCAGCAGCGTTAGCCTTTTCCATCCTTACTGCCCGCGCAGCGAGCCGGGGATTAGGAATCCCACGGCTAATCACAGGCGGTGAGCAGGACCAATTACTTGCAGATATCTTGTCTGGTTACGAAGCCGGATGGCTCGATTCGCCGACGTGGCCGGATTCCATCCCTCGTGAAACCCTTGGACTTCGAGGCTTCCGCGCAGAACTGCGCGACCTTCTCATGCGTACTGCGGAAAACGGACTCGACGCCGCAGCGCTCGACCATTATGGGAAAACCTATGGGCGCGAAGAATGGCGGGCTGCAGCTGCCGTCTTGCGTGACTATGAGGACGTCACAAGCCTATCCAGCTTGGTCAGCGATGTGGGTCGACGCTACGATCCTGCGCAAATCGTGAGTGAGGCCGCACGAGAACTAGCAGCATGGACGCAATCGGAGCGGCCTAGTTGGGATCTTGTGATCGTCGACGACTATCAGGAAGCCACAGCGGCAACGGCGCGGCTGCTCACGGTTCTTGCAGACCACGGCGCACAACTCATCATGCTGGGCGATCCAGATGTGGCAGTTCAAGGTTTTCGCGGTGCCCGGCCCACACTCATGGGCGTAGCAGGTGCGGCAAACCCCGGGTCCCTAGCCGAAAACTTAGGGCATTTTGATGCACGAGTTGAGCATCTCGAGACTGTGTGGCGCGGCGCTGGGGATGCAGCGGCGCAACATATACGCTCTGTCGTGCAAAAGGTGACCGGCTCGATTGCCAGTGTTGGCGTAGTAGCGCATCGCGGTGCCCAGGTGCAGCGGGACGATGGCGATGTACAGCCTTCATCAACTTCTGCGGGCGTGCGCGTTCAGGTGCTTCCCACCCAAAACGAAGAAGAACGCTACATTGCGCGTCACCTCCGTACCCAGCACTTGCGCCACGAGACTCAGTGGTCGGACATGGCAATAATCTGCCGCAGCGGCAGCGAACTTGTACGCATGCGCCGTGCACTCTCGGCGCTCGACGTTCCCGTTGCCGTGGTGGGAACCGACGTGCCGCTGCGAGATGAGCCTGCAGTGCGCCCTCTGCTGACTACGATCCGCGCATGCCTCGAAGGCTTCCACATAGAAACCGCGATTGACCTGATTACCTCGGTGATTGGTGGGGCAGACGCTATCGGGCTACGCAGAGTTCGACACGCGCTGCGCAAAGAAGAACTGAGCGCGGGAGGTGGACGCAATTCGGATGCACTTATCCTCGAAGCGCTTGAGCGTCCGGAATACTGCGCAACACTCGGCAGCCGTGGAGCCCCGCTTGCCCGTGTTGCCCGTGTTATTCAAGCTGGTCAACTAGCTCTGCAAACCCCCGGTGCAACACCGCAGACCGTTTTGTGGGCGGTATGGCAGGCAAGTGGCCTAGCGGAGATCTGGCAACGCACTGCGCTCACAGGAGGCGCTGCCGCAGGACGTGCCAACAGAGACCTCGACGCTGTCCTAGCACTTTTTAGGGCTGCAGAGACCTACGTGGACCGACTGCCAGAGGCAGATACTGCATCCTTCGTAGCCTTTGTGGAGGCTCAAGACATTCCGGCAGATTCTCTTGCGCAGCCCAGTACTGCCGGCGGTCGAGTCACCTTGACCACACCCGCAGGTGCGGCTGGTAACGAATGGCCTGTGGTTGTGGTTGCTGGAGTGCAGGAGGGGACCTGGCCTGATCTGCGCCTGCGTGATTCACTACTTGGTGCAGCCACACTCGTTGAGATCATTTCTGGGCGTGCGAATGATGCTCGTGGCCTTGGCGAGAACGCGCGTAGAGAGGTGTTCTACGACGAACTACGCTCGTACGCTTTAGCCCTCTCTCGAGCTTCGAGATACCTGCTTGTGACGGCCGTTTCCGATGTGGACCTCATGCCATCTCCATTTGTCACAATGCTTGTTCCACCCCGAAATCAAAACGAAGCTGACCCAGAAGTCACAACAGAGGGTGGTAGCACGGCCAACGGAACCGACGCAGACCAGCGCACCGCGGAGGAAAAGTCAGGCATGCAGAGCCCACAAAGTGCGGCTAGTGGGCTCGACCCGCACAATATGCCGCTGGACCTGCGCGGACTGGTAGCGGTGCTGCGCGCAGAATTGATAGCCGCATTGGAAACTGGAGACGAACCACTCGCCACCTCACGCGCCCACCTCCTAAGTTATTTGGCGCAGCAAGGGGTGCTAGAGGCGCAGCCCACTCACTGGTACGCAAGTGCGGAACTCTCGAGCACAAGCTCGCTCTACGAGAAAGCAGAGCTGGTCTCAATTTCACCCTCACGAGTGGAATCAGTGGCGCGCTGCCCACTGCGATGGTCACTCGAGACTTCTGGCGGTACTCCACGTTCTGGACTCGCACAATCTGTGGGAACCCTCGTGCACGCTATCGCAGCCGATTACCCCACCGGGACATTCCAAGAACTTGCCGCTGAACTCGATGCCCGATGGCACGAACTGGGCATGCCCGATGGCTGGCCTGCGCGCAGGCAAAAGGAACAGGCTCGTTCAATGCTGGAACACTTGGCGCAGTACTACGCAAGCAAGGTCCCTCAGTCCGTTACCCGTGTGCTCGTGGAACAGGAATTCAACGTGACGGTGGGTGGAGCGCGACTCGTGGGTATCGTCGATAGGCTTGAAATCACCGAGAACGCAACGGCGCGAGTGGTGGACTTAAAAACTGGTAAACGCATGAACGGCAAGGCGGAAGCAGCTACAAACCCACAGCTAGGTGTTTATCAGCTTGCCCTGCAACACGGGGCATTTGAAAACGTGACGGGCACTGATGGCGCGCACCTGGTGTATCTCGCATCCGGCAACAAATCAGTTGCACTGCGTGATCAACCGCCTTTGCCACCTGCTGAAGACAACTGGGCAGCGCAAACGGTTTCTCACGCATTAGATGTCATGCGCTCAGCCACCTTCACCGCCAAACCCAATGAAATGTGCCCAACCTGTCCGGTGCGCAAGTCCTGCCCAATTAACTCAGAGGGCCAACATGTAGTACCCATCGCCATGAGCGTGACCAGGGCCGAGAACAAGACATCTAGCTACGCTGCTCACACAGAAGATGAGGAAACGCAATGAACCCGCGCAATGACTCGGATGCGGCCCTTCGCGATCAACTTCTCAGCGCCTCAGAAATAGCAGATCTCCTAGGGCAACCACGGCCAACGCAAGAACAAGCCCGTATTATCGAGGCGCCACTAGAATCCATGCTCATTGTTGCAGGTGCCGGATCTGGAAAGACCGAGACGATGTCAGCGCGGGTGGTCTGGCTTATCGCAAATGGGCTCGTTCAACCTCGCGAAATACTTGGCCTCACGTTCACCAGAAAAGCCGCAGGTGAACTGCTTGATCGTGTGCGAATGCGTCTCGAACAACTTGGCCGCGTGCGCCCACTAAAAACCGAAGAACTAGACCCGGCACTCAACGAGCTCAACCGACCCACGATCTCTACGTACAACGCATACGCTGCATCACTCGTACAAGAACACGGACTGCGCATCGGACGAGAACCCGGTGCTCGATTGCTCTCGGAAGCAAGCCAGTGGGCGATAGTGCAAGACATCGTTGAAAAATGGCAGGGCGATCTTGACACCGACAAAGCCGTTTCAACCATCACCAAGGCGGTACTCGGGCTGGCAGGAGGACTTAGCGAACACCTCCTAAGCGTGGATCAAGCAAAGGAACAGATTCAAGCGCTCCTCGACCCACTGGAGGACCTTCCGTTTGGTAAGAGGCGGCGTACCCCAGAAAAGACAGTTAGTGAACTAGGCACTACGCTCTCGACCCGCTACCAACTGCTTGACCTTGTGCATGAATACGAACGCTACAAGCAGGTCAACGAGGCCATGGACTTCGGTGACCAAGTCGCGCTCGCAGCACAGCTTGCGGAATCGATCCCGATTGTTGGTGAACTGGAGCGCGAGAGGTTCAAGGTAGTTCTTCTAGATGAATACCAAGACACCTCGTATGCACAAATCCGATTCCTAGCTGCGCTGTTTGGTGCTGGTCACCCGGTCACCGCGGTGGGGGATCCCAACCAGTCAATCTATGCGTGGCGTGGTGCTAGTGCAGCGGGTCCCGCACGATTCCCGGAGCAGTTCCGCAATAGCGATGGATCGCCCGCCGCCACATATGCGCTGAGTACCTCGTGGCGCAACGACCACGCTATCTTGGCCGCAGCCAATCTGACGGCAGCGCCCTTATACGCAGCAGACCCAAAAAACTCGCTTCCCTCGCTTAATGCTCGGCCAGGGGCAGGAGATGGTGCCGTTCACGCTGCATACTACGAAACTATTGAAGACGAAGCGGAGGGCGTCGCCCGGTACATCAAGGAACGATGGCAGCCAGGGGAGTCAAGCGCCGCTGTGCTGTGCCGAAAACGTAGCCAGTTTCCGCTGCTTGAATCGACCTTACGGGCACACGGGATCCCGGTTGAAGTGATCGGCCTTGGCGGGCTGCTAGCCACACCTGAAGTTGTCGATGTTGTGGCATTCCTTGAAGCTGCACATGATCCATCGCGTGGTGACTCCGTTATGCGGCTACTAACTGGACCGCGATTCAATCTCGGTGCCGCTGACCTCATAGCGCTTGGGACCTTCGCGCGGAACCTTTCGCGCAGTGCATCACGCATAGCTAATAGGCACACCCAGTCACATGATGCAATTGCGGCCGATGAAACAAGCGCAAACCTGCAAGGCGAACAGCCCGTGCACATTGATATTGACCCCTTTGAGGACCGATCAATTCTTGATGCCCTCGCCATGCTTCCGGAAAGTGCATCAGAAGGTGGTTCAGATGGCGCGCACTCGGCAAACATACCCAATTACATTGCCAGGGAACTTGAAGGGATTTCCTTCACGCAGGCGGGTATGCGGCGCATGCGCGAGCTCAACGATGTGCTTGAGCAAGTACGTTCCTTGACGTATCTTCCCCTCCCTGAACTTGTCGAGGCGGCGGTGAGGTTGCTCTCTCTCGATGTTGAGATGGCACTTGCCACGGCTCGAGCTCGCCGTGCTGGTGCGCCATACGACCCGGCAAACCCGTTTGGCCGCGCCCACCTCGACGCGCTGCGCCGAGTCGCCGCTGACTTTGCTGACAGCGCCGCAACGCCAACGCTTGGCGCGTTCCTCTCATGGTTGCACGATGCAGTTGAACATGAGCGAGGCTTGGACCGGCCGGTTGGCCGACCAGATCCCCACGCAGTTGCCCTCCTGACCGTGCATGCCGCCAAGGGACTCGAATGGGATGTGGTAGCTGTTCCCGGCCTAAGTGACGGGCAATTCCCTTCCGTAGTGACCCGTAAAGAAAACGGTGCGAGCGAGTCCGCGTGGCTTTCAGATCTGGGCGCATTACCCTTCTCACTGCGAGGCGATTCCCGTGACCTGCCATCGCTGCAGTATGAGGGAGCAGTGGATGACGAGCAGGTGGCCAACGCGATTGCGCAATTTAAGCTGCGTGCCGGACACGCTGCCGTGATGGATGAACGTAGGCTCGCATATGTTGCATTCACGAGGGCACGGAAATCTTTACTCGTCAGCGGGGCGTGGTGGCGTACCGGTGCGCGCAAAGTTGACCCGTCACCGTTCCTCAGCGAACTCGTAGAAGGCAACTGTGCCACGACCTTGACCATTGCTGAAGCGCCCGAGGAAGACGCAACCAATCCGCGTGATGGAGTCGTGGTGGAGGCCTACTGGCCATTTGAGCTCGCGGATAAAAGTATGCATGCAGTACTCGATGCGGTAGGTGAGGCGGAACCACGTTCTCTTGTGCAGAGCCTGAAGTCGTTACCTACGCACCTCCACGTTCAATCACTCGACGAAGCTGAGGAACCGCTAGCGCAAAGTGCTCAGCGTACGGAGATAGCACGGACGCTCGCACTAACTCGCCTCGCGGCGCGGCTTGTGACGCACACTCAGGCTTCGCCCCAGGTGCTCGAAATGCCGCTCCTCACCTCTGGGAACCTAGACCTGGCTGAGTTGGCGGATCTTCTCTTGCGTGAGCGAATCCAGGGCGAGAAGGTTCAGGACGAGGTGGCCTTCCCTGCTCATATTTCCGTTTCTGGGATTGTGGACATTGACCGCGATAGGGAGGCATATGCGCTAGCACGTCGCAGGCCTATTCCACGCGAGCCCTCGGTGGCATCGCGGCGTGGCACTACCTTTCACCTGTGGGTGGAAAACTACTTTGGCACGAACTCACTGTTTGATCTAGACGATCTTCCCGGCGCAGATGATGACTATCTGGATCACGATGCCACGCTTGAGAAGTTGAAATCCAACTTTTTGTCCTCGCCATGGGCGCAGTTGCAGCCGCTTGCTCTCGAGTCCGATATCGACATTGTGGTTTGCGGTGTGGCAATCCGGGCCAGAATTGATGCTGTCTTTCCGGATCCGGACCGCCCTGGGGCGGTGGTTGTTGTGGACTGGAAGACGGGTCGAGCTCCGCAAGAGCCTGCAGAGCGGGCAAGCCGTGAACTTCAGCTCGCGCTATACCGCATAGCGTGGTCGGAAGCTACTGGAACGCCACTCGAAGATATTGACGCAGCGTTCTACTACGTGGCCAGTAGCGAAACGGTGCGGCCGCAAGCACTTGCAAGCCGCACAGAAATCGAAAAGATCCTGCTCGGCGCCTAACACTAAGCTTCGTGGGTGCCGGATGCTTCATCGTGAGCGTCCGGATCCGCGAGGGCTTCAAGCATCTGCGTCGGGTCGTCCGCGTAGGGCCTTGGCGGCCGTGCATGAGAGTAATCGGGGAGATTGAAATCTTCTGATTCGGCCACGGAGGTAGGTTCCGCGTTGAGGTCCTCAAGGCGCTCACGCACAGGCGTCGAATCCACACCGAGAGACCAAGAAGTAGGCTCCGCATCGTCGGGGACTTCCACGAACTCCAACCCAGGCCCCTGTGCGTTTGTGTCTTGTGCATTTGGGTCCTGTGCGTCTGAATCCGGCGCGTCTAGGTCCTGCGAATCGGGGCTTGCTGCCGCAGGACTTGAGGCAGAAGGGCTGGTGGTAATCGTTTCGCCCGCAACCACTTCGGTTCTGGCTGAGGCAACCTCTACCGGTTGGGTTTCATCAAGGTTTACGTGTCCAATTTCGCCGGTTTCCCCAATAATGCGAACGCGCTTGCTGCGTTTCTCGCGGTCAGCATCGGTAGATAGCGTAAACCCATCTGTGGCGCCCGTTGCCTCCATCAGGTCTGCGAGCATACCCTGAGCGTCCTCAATGACTTCGTGGTTTCCGGTGCGAGTGCCGTGAAGGAGCCAAGACAGCAGCGCGAGTTCACTGCCCAGTAGTGCGCGATCGATCAGATGTGGGTCGAGTGAGTCCTTACGGCGCAGCTGGTAGGCCTCAAAGATTGAGTCCACACAGTCCTCCGGCGCACCGGCTACCAGCCACGCTAGATCGTCAGCGGGGTCACCAACACGTGCGCCAGACCAGTCAGTAATACCGGAGACTTGTCCGTGGGACATGATGATGGAATCTTCACTGAGCAAGGTGTGGGTCACTACCGGTTGGAAACGCCAGAGAGCCACGTTTTCCAACGCAGATTCCCAGCGTTTGAGCAGCGGTACGGGCACGTGCCCGGTTGCTGCGCCTTCGTCGAGTTCTGCGAGCCGCCTCGTGCGGTATTGCTCCGCTGTGTATACGGGTAGCCCTGTGTCCTCGAGTGTTTTGATAGGTAGCGAGTGGATTGCACCGATGGCGCGTCCAAGGCTCGCGGAGGCCCCTGGCCCTGGTGTCAGTCGAGCTAGGGTGAGTGGATTACCCATGACGTGCGGGTAGATGACGGCGCGGCCACCCTCGTCAAGGGGCGCGTACCCCTTGGGCTGGGGCACCACAAAGGGTAGGGCTCCCGATTCCACGTAGGGTTCGAGTGTGGAAAGCAGCGCAGTTTCAGCCTGGAGTGCCGCCCCTGCTGCCGCGTTCAGTGGTGCGCGCACGACCCACTGGCGTGATTCTGAATCCAGTACCAGCGCGGCTTCAAAACCCTCTGGTGCAGCAAGTGATTTGGCCTGATATATGTCAATCCCGGGGATTGCCACGGTTGTCAGGGCAGCGAGCGCGAGTACGGATCGGGTCATCCTTCAAGGGTAATCAACGTTTGGGATGTGGTGGGGTAGGCGCTGGCGGTTGGGCGGCAATTGATCGGATAACTTGGTGGGAGCGTACTTGATGCCTGGGCGGTATAGAGTCTGAACTAATGAACTGGTCACGCCTTCCGTTTGCCCTGAGCCCGCTGGACCGTAATGCGCTAGTCCGCCGATCGCAGGGGCTCATTGACTCTCTGCGGGTAGAGTCCCTGCGCGCAGATTCGCGCACGCGAATCGTGGTGTTGCGCGATCGCCAGATTGCGGTGCGCACCGCGCAAGGTGATGTGCTGGAAGGTGACGGTGGCAGGCTAACTGGGGTGTCGTCGCTAATTTCCGACGATACCCACGCAAACCCAGCACTGTCACCGTGGTTTGATGGCCGGGTGGTGGGCGAAAGCGTGCTGGAGCGTGCGCGCATTGACTGGCTTTATCTTGGCCAGGTGTCGGCCGGGTTGCTCGGTGAATCTGGCGAAGACATGCAGATTGTGGCTGCGATCTTGCCGCGGGACGTTGAACTTGGCGAGCCATATGAGCAAGTCAGCTGGCAAGGACTACGCGAACTGGCCGACGTTTGGGCACCCGAGGTGACAGGCATATTAGTTCCCGCGCTCGCATTGGCAAACTGGCATGAAACGGCGCGCTTTTGTGGTCGCTGCGGCGCACCAACCGCCATCACCCAAGCCGGCTGGAGCCGCACCTGCACGGGGTGCGCAGCCGAAGCCTTTCCGCGGATGGACCCGGCCGTCATCATGGCAATTATTGACGGCGATGATCGTATTCTTCTGGGAAACTCCGCGCGCTGGCCTAGCGGTCGTTATTCCACGCTGGCGGGTTTTGTTGAACCTGGCGAATCGCTTGAGGACGCGGTGCGACGCGAGGTGCTTGAGGAATCTGGCATCGTGGTGGGCGCTGTGCACTACCAAGCAAGCCAACCCTGGCCGTTTCCGGCTTCACTCATGCTGGGATTCTATGGACGGGCGCAGAGCACTCACATCAGTGTTGATCGCGAAGAAATACGTGAAGCCAACTGGTTTACTAGAAACGAACTGCGAGCGGCCTGCGCAAATGGAGAAGTAACCCTGCCGAGCAACTCCTCCATTGCGCGCGCCCTCATCGATGGCTGGCTTAAAGCTGAGATAAATTTGTCCGGTGTAGCGCCGGTGTAATGATGCCGGTGTAATGAGTGAGCACGAGATGGCTGATGTGATGTTAGACGCGCTGCTTGACCTCGGCAAGTGAGGGGTTTGTGGCGCTTGTACCGTCCGCAAAAACAACGGTAGGGACCACACGATTTCCGCCATTTACGGCTTCAACGTATTCAGCAGTTCCGGGCACCTCCTCCACATTGACCTCGGTGTAGGAGATCCCCGCGGAATCGAGCTGCGTCTTGAGTCTGCGGCAGTAACCGCACCACGTGGTTGAGTACATGATCAGTTCGCCCGGTGCTGGAAGCATGGGGGAAGTAACGTCAGCCATTGCATCTCCTTAGAACGTTTTCAGTATCAGCTGTGCCTCAAACGCCGGCTCAAAGTTGATGACGCCGGCACCTCCGCATCCACCATAACCAGTGGAGTCGCCAGATTATTCACGGTGGTTCGACATGTGAGCGAACATGAGATCGCAGCGGTGCTGCAGGTGTTTGCTGCTGTGGATGAACCACGCGTGTCAGTGGGTGCTGAGACAATGTCAGATGATGAATCAGCAATTCCTTTCCCCAGATGACATTCTGGCAGCACTTGACCCTGAGCAACGTGAGGTTGCGCAGGCGTTGACTGGACCTGTGTGTGTGTTGGCAGGTGCCGGAACAGGTAAAACTCGGGCCATTACGCACCGGATCGCCTATGGCGTGCGCACCGGCACATACGTGCCTAACTCGGTATTGGCTGTGACATTTACTGCGCGAGCAGCGGGAGAAATGCGGACTCGACTGCGAGATCTTGGCGTGATTGGAGTCCAAGCACGAACCTTCCATGCAGCGGCACTGAAACAACTGTCCTATTTTTGGCCCAAGGTCATTGGTGGCGCGCCTCCGCGGATTATGGAGCACAAGGCACAGGCTGTCGCAGAAGCGGCTCGCCGTCTTGGGTTAGAAGTGGACCGAGTGGCCATTCGAGACCTCTCCACCGAAGTTGAGTGGGGCAAAGTGTCCATGGTCAGCGCAGAAAACTATGAGCAGGCATGTCAAGCTATTGGCCGCCCTGCACCCGTGGGCTTTGACCACCGCACCGTAGCGCGACTACTAACCGCATATGAAGAGGTTAAGGAGCTGCGTGGAGTTATTGATTTTGAAGACGTGCTTTTGCTGCTCGGGGGAATGCTGCAGGATAACCGGGCAATGGCGCAGGAGGTGCGCTCGCAGTACCGCCGATTTGTTGTTGACGAGTATCAAGACGTTTCACCGCTGCAGCAGTTTGTTCTCGATCAATGGCTAGGCGATCGTAAGGAACTGTGTGTGGTAGGCGATCCCTCGCAGACCATTTACTCGTTCACCGGTGCAACTCCACACCATCTCCTCACCTTTGCTAAGCGGTATGAAGATGCCAGCACGATTCGGCTTGTTCGTGACTATCGTTCAACACCGCAGATCGTTGCTATTGCAAACGGGTTGTTGAAAAGCGCGCCAGCAAAGAATGCTTATCCGGTGTTAGAACTTGTGGCCCAGCGTGAGCCGGGAAAACAGATCGGATACTCCTCCTATTCCGATGATGAGGCTGAAGCGAGGTCTATTGCTGCACGGATCAAACGGAAGATCGAAAGCGGCACCCGAGCCCAAGACATAGCGATCCTGTACAGGACAAATGCCCAGTCGGAAGCGTTTGAGACGGCGCTCTCGGATGCTTCGATTTCCTATGTAGTTCGCGGCGGTGAGCGCTTCTTTGCACGCAAAGATGTGCGCGACGCAATGGTGCTGCTGCGTGGCGCGGTGCGCTCCGCAGATCCAAGTGATCCATTGGAAACACATGTGAGTAACGCGGTTGCTAACTTGGGTTGGAGTTCAACTCCTCCGAGCGGTAGGGGCGCTGCTCGTGAACGGTGGGATGCGCTCAACGCGCTCGTTGTACTTGCCCAAGATATGCAGGCCAAGCACAACGCAACCCTTGTGGATTTCATTGCAGACCTCGACGAACGTGCCCGTAATCAGCACGCGCCAACTGTCGATGGCGTGACGCTAGCGTCGCTTCACGCCGCAAAAGGCTTGGAATGGGACGTGGTCTATTTGGCGGGGCTGAGTGAGGGACTCATGCCAATCTCACTGGCAGAAACCGACGAGGCGATCGCCGAAGAACGACGACTGCTGTACGTGGGCATTACCCGTGCTCGCCTCGAGCTTGAACTGTCGTACTCGCAGTCCCGAAGCGGTAACTCCCGGTCCCCGCGATCGATGAGTAGATTCCTGCGAGGATTATGGCCACACACGTCAGCTCAAGTCTCATCACGGCCCGCGAGCTCACGTTACTTTGGCCGTGATATTGCGATGCCTGGAAACCTTGATGAAGCCCTTCTCGAGTCACTGACCGCGTGGCGTAATGGTGTGGCTACATCCTCTAGGATCACTAAATCCTCTGTTCTGCCTACTGCGATACTTGAGCGGCTCGCTACTGAGAGGCCAACCACTATGGAGAGCCTGATGCAGATTCGAAGCGTTGGTCAGGATCGTGCTGAACGTTGGGGACAAGCCGTTTTGGCTGTAATTGCGGAGCACCTCGAAAAAAACTTATAAGAAAACCGGAAAATAAGTTGCCGCCCCGATCGCCCAGTGCGTAGGGTGGAAGACGTCCGAATCAAGCACGGTGAAGCAACCGCGCCGTTCGGGTGGTTCCAAGTAATTGGTACTACCCGAAGGCCGTGGAAGAGTCACTTGAAATCGAATGGAGGTGGGAGCCGAAATGAAGAACCTGAACTACACCACGATGGGGATGTACGTGGCAGGAATGCACGCGCATGGTCACAACGATCTGCTGCTTCCACCCCGTATCGATGCACTCCGCTTTGGAGTGCGCCCTAAGACCATGGGCTCCGTGCTTTATTCGAATGTAACTCAAAGGTAGATCGCGTCGTAGATGCTCGTTCTACCGCCTAGAAAGTCCTAGGTGAGTTGCTCGAAAGGTACCGCGGAGTCCCGGTTGGGATCCGCGGTTTTTGTTTGTCTGCGTCAAAGTCAAAACGTGTAAACCACACGGACTATGGCAAGGAAATACTCCGCGAATCCCACGACCGAGTTCTGATTTCTGAACTCGGATTCAATTTGTCAGACACACATTAGTGGGGAAAACACGTGCGAATCGCAGCGACGCTCAGCAGCGTCGACACAGTAGGCGCGCAACTGCGCCTTTCGGGGACTGGGCCCCGAGTAACTCGACCACCAAACACTCATCCCATGCCCGCGGCTCCGCTATCGCAGTTGGAAGGGGCACAGTTCACCTCGCTGGTGGCCTCTCTCATTCCTTGCCGCAATGAGGACCCGGAACTCTGGTTCGCGGAGCAGGCTGAACAGATGTCTCAGGCCAAGGCGCTGTGCGCCGAATGTCCAATTGTGCGGGCTTGCTTGGCTGGCGCGTTGGAACGAGGTGAGCCTTGGGGCGTGTGGGGTGGTGAGATCATTGTGGATGGTCAGATCGTGGCCCAAAAGCGGGGTCGTGGTCGGCCTCGTAAAGCCGATCAGGCAGCGTGACTATGCTGCGCCATGCTTATAAACGGCGGTTCTGCTCGATGCTGGCAGGCCCGTCTACACCGAGAACTCTAATGACGAAGCCGGCGGCGTCGGCTTACACACCTACGGGTGTGGTGGCCGACGCCTGCCGTCCCATGACGCACTGGCACAGCGGATCTGGCTTGATCTCCAACAGCTGCTGCAAGCGTCCTAACGGATCAACCTGGATCACTTCACCGTGCAGGCTTGGATCCAACCCGCTAGCTAGCTGAATCACTGCCGCCGCCACTAGGTCCCCGCTAATGCGCGCACTCAGTGGGCTTCCGGGTGCAGTGTGGCCAGCGGCCCTGTTATTTTCGACGATGCCCCGATCCATCAAGATGGTGTCACTTGCATGGCAGTTCAAACATTTTGATTCACCTGGTAGCACCAGCGGCCCCACTAGATAGTTGCCTTGGGCGGCGCCGACACCGAGCCCAAGAAATATGTGGGCGATACCCCATGACTGCAGGATGAGTGAATCCATGAGATGCGCAGGGGTGTAACCACCAAGTATTGCCAACTGCACTGAGTCACCTCTAGTTAGTTGCTGAGCATCAGGAAATGAACTGGCAAGAATGTGCCTCATCTGAGCTCTGAGTGCCGAGGTTTCTTGTGGATCGCCGTTATTTGTGCCTACAAGCAGTAACTGATCCTGCGACGTTATGGAATCGTCGAAAATAAACCGTGAAATCCCGCTTTCCGCAAGTGACTCAAGGATGTGCGGACTCGCGGGGTTTAGTCCCCTAAAAGCAACGGCGGTGGCCTTGCGCCGTGTCCATGAGACTGCAGGATCTATGCCAGCGGAACGCAATGCAAGCCAATCTTTTGCGCCGGCTCCGGTGACTTCTGGCTGTGGTGCCCACGGTCGTTTACGAATGGCACCAAGCGCTGTGAGCTGCGTGATCAGAGAATCGAGTTCACCACTAACTGGGCGGTCAAGACTGTTTGAATTCGGCTCGAGTAAATGAGCTAACCAATGGTGCTCCTGCGGCGTAAGTGCTTCGAGCCTCACTGTGTGTCCGCGCGGTAGACGCAGATCAACTGCGGACTCGTTGATTAGGGTTATGCGAAGTGATGGATGGACATGCATGCCTCGAGGATGTCATGTGTGAAAGGCCAGTCTGCGCTTATACACAGGGGAGTGCTATAGGGGAGAGCAGTGCACAAACACCAAGATATTTCACCCAATGTGTGTTTTGCATATCACATTTTGGGAAACCGTGGGTATGGTGGAGTATGCCTACCTCCGTTCTATCGAACCTAGATAACGTCGAGGTGCGACGAAGCAGACGGCGAAAGTCGACAGTAAGCGCGTACCGCGACGGCGATGTCACGGTCATCTCCATTCCCGCCCGATTTACCCGCACGCAAGAACGCGAATGGGTTGAGAAGATGCTTGAAAAACTCGCAGCGAAGGAAGCGAAACGTAGACCCTCTGACGACGAATTGTTGGAGCGCGCCGTCCACCTCAACGAACGCTACCTTGGCGGACACGCCCTTCCCATGTCCATCAAATGGTCGGACAATCAAGAACGACGCTGGGGCTCATGCACGATGCCCGAGCGGTCCATCCGGCTCTCCACACGCCTGCGGGGGTTACCCAGTTGGGTCATCGATTACGTCATCCTGCACGAACTGACGCATATCTTGGTACAGGGGCATGGCCCGGAATTTTGGGCTTATCTAGATGCATACCCCAAGACGCAGCGAGCTCGAGGCTTCCTCGAAGGCGTGACCTTTGCCAAGGAAGACCCCGCGCTCGCTGACGTCTAAGTCATGAGCTGCCATGAGCTGTTTTGTTGGTGAACCAAGAAGAACCGCTACTGCGCACAACAGCAAGTTGGACTGACCGCTAGTAGGGCAGGCTGCTAGTTGGACGGACCGCCATCGGGCTCGTCACCGGTTGGACCGTCAGTTTCCGGTTGCTCTTCACTGGCTTGGGGTGCAGTGTCTTCGTCTTCGTCAGGGAAGTGCTTTAACGCGTCAAGCGTGCCCGAATCGGCGGCCTCAAAGATCTCTGCGAGTGCCGCGTCCAGATCACTCATTGTCTCTTGCGCAGCTTCACGCCGCGAGAAGTAACTCGACGGATCGTCCAGGTCTTCCTCTGTGGGCAAAAGATCCGGGTGCTGCCAAACAGCATCGCGCGCTTCCGTTCCGCGCTGCTGAGCAATAAGGTTCCATAACTCCGCCGCGTCGCGAGAGCGCCGCGGACGCAATTCCAATCCCACAAGAGACGAAAACGTCTGTTCTGCTGGCCCACCCGCTGCGCGGCGGCGGCGCATCATCTCGCGCAGGGGAATCGACGAAGGTAGATGCGCGATCGCTGCCTGCGCAACGACCACTTCAACCCAGCCCTCAATGAGCGCAAGTGCTGTCTCGAGCCGGGACAGGGTTGCCTTCTGGTCCGGTGTTGACTCAATCGCAAATACGCCGGTGGAGAGCGCCGCCTGCATGGCCTCGGTATCGGTTGGGTCCACGTCGCGCATTTGGCCTTCGAGTGCTTCCATGTCAATCGTGATGCCGCGCGCATAAGAAGCAATGAGCGCCTCAAGATGCGAACTTAGCCATGGGACGTGCGCGAATAGACGCGCGTGGGCCGCCTCGCGCAAGGCAAGGAAGATGCGCACCTCTTCAATGGGAGTGTCGAGGTCCTTGCCAAATTCGTCAACGTTGGTGGGCAGCAGCACCGTCATGTGTTCCGAGGAGAGAGGGACGCCAATATCTGTGAGGCCAAAGACCTCCTTAGAAAGGGTGCCTGCTGCGGTACCAATTTGCATACCAAAAACGGCTGCCCCAATTTGGTTCATGATCTGCGCAGGGTCAAAGCCCGCACCGCCGGAGAACATTCCTTCGAGTGGGAGTGGAAAACCGGGAAAACCGGAAATTTCAAAGCCAATGTGTTCGTCGCTTGAACTGCCAAAGCCCTCTGGAAGGTTTTTCTTGAGGATTTCACCCAGAGCCGCAGACACGGATCGTGCTACTGGCTCTACAAGCCGTTCCCATGCAGGCAACGTAGTCTCTACCCACTGCGCCCTGCTCAGCGCTCGAGAACGTGCACCAGATGGCGGAAACTCGGTAGCGGCATCGAGCCAGAGCTCGGCTACGGACAGCGCCTGCGTAACCTCACGCTCTGCCGAGGCCATGACTGTGGGGTCGCCTCCTGAGACGGAGACTTGACGTGCAACATCATGAGCCACATCAACGTTGACGGCGCCACCACCAGTGTTGGCAAGCAGCCTGCGGACCTGCTCGAGAATTGGTGCGAGCGCAGCCGGGTCCGTTGGAAGTCCCGTGCCAGTGAAGTTTGCGGGGTCGATTCCACGTGCCCGCAGTTCTTCGAGGGCACGCTCCGCATCTTGTCCAAACAGGGACCGCATGATCTCCTCCCACTGTGAAGGATTCGGATCACCCGGCGTGCCAGAGCTTCCTGGAGTGTTGTTGCTCATAGAGTCTCCTGAAGAGGTGTGTGCGGAGAGGGCTTATCCTCAACCGTAACGATATTTTCTATCCTTTGGGGGCCGAAACCAGTGGCGCAGGCCGCAGTTCACTCACAGCGCACGTGGGACCCTCATTCCATGACGGATGTGGTCGTGGTGGGGGACGCGCCAATTCCACGCGCCGTGCGAGATGCTTTAGGCGCTCGCCGGGTGTCAGAGCGTTCGCATTCGCCGCATCGATTTGCCGGGGCGCGGGCCGTTGTTGTGGCTGCGCATCTAGGTGAGTTTGAGCGGGTGGTGCGGACAAAGCAAGACCAGCGGCGCGCTGAGATGGCCGATCGCGCCGAACGCATCGTTCTGGACTGCCACATCGAGTCGGTGCCGCATATCGTCGTCATTTCCAGCGCAATGGTTGCCGGTCCGCGGGCGGACCGCCCACTGATTCTCGACGATGACCCGGCTATTGCGGTCCGTGATGGCTTTGTCAGTGATGTGACAGTGTTTGAAACGGCTTTTCTCGCGGCGCTCGAGGCGTTACCTGAACAGTCACGGCCCGCCTACACAATCTTGCGTGCGGCTGCGGTAGCCGGACCAGGAATAGACACGTTGGTTACCCGGCACTTCGAGGCGCCGCGGGTACTTTCCTTAAAGGGCGTCAACAAGCATTGGCAGTTTGTGCACATTTCCGATGTTGCGAGGGCTGCGGCACTGTGCCTTGAAGCTCCAGTACTTGGGTTTGCCTGTGTTGGGGCTGTGCGCGAGGTCGATGGCGAGGTCGTGGTGGATGAACTTTCGATGAGCGAGGTGCTGAGTATTGGGCACATGCGCGGTATCGAGTTGGGGGAGGACCTAGCCTTTTCAACTGCGGCTCGGCTGCATCGGGTGGGAGTGCTTCCCGCACCCGAGTCAGATATGGAGCTGGCCGTGTATCCGTGGTCGGTTTACCCGGGAAAACTGTTGGCTGCGGGGTGGCGCTCGAGGGTGTCGACTGCTGAGTGCGTTCGCCATGTTACGGAGGAAACACGCGGCAAATTTGGCGTGGGTGGCAGACGTGTAGGTCACAAGGACGCAGCGGCGTTGGGTGCCGCTGGGGCAGCAGTTGCTCTTATTTCAACGGCTGCATTGTGGCGGCAAAATCGAAGGTAGCTGGCTACTCGCACGTAATTCATGGACAGCACAGGATATTTTAAGGAAGATCGCGCACTATGAAACGTGTGAAGTTCTACAGCAAGGAGCGCGAGTCCTCGCGCTTGCGTTCCCGCACACTCGCGATTTCTGCGATCACTACATTTTTGGCTGTGGGGGCGCTCGTTGCGGTTCCCGCTCCCTATGTCATTCGTTCGCCTGGGCCCACCAAGGACGTGTTGGGGATGGTGAACTCTGCCGATCTTATTCAGATCAGTAACGCCAAGACCTATCCGACAACTGGCCAGTTGCGGCTGACCACGGTGGGTGTAGCGGGCGGTCCGGGCTTTGACGTGAACTTCGCGCAGGTGCTGCGTGGATGGCTTGATCCAAAGCGTGCTGTTGCACCGGTTGAAACCGTGTTCCCGCCAGATGTGACTTCTGAAGAGGTAGCCACTGAGAACCAAGCGCAGATGGTCTCTTCGCAGGAGAACGCTGCATATGCGGCCCTCACCGAACTCGGCTACAAGGTACCCACTACGCTCAGTGTCGGCTTTCTTCTCGACGATTCTCCCGCCACGGGTCTTATTGCTGAGAACGACGTGCTGACTTCGCTCAACGGCTCTGCAGTTGACTCGTATGACTCGCTCCTAGAGTCGCTCAAGAACATTGCCCCCGGAACTGAAGTCACCGTTGGTTTCACTCGGGACGGCAAAGACAAGACCGTCAAGTTTGCCACCTTGCCGAATGACGATAACAGCGGATCGCGGCTCGGCATTGCGCTGAATCCACAGTTCGATTTCCCTTTTGATGTGGATATTACGATTCCCAACATCGGTGGTCCTAGTGCGGGGATGATGCTCGCCCTAGGAATCATGGATAAGCTCACGCCGGAAGATGAAACCGGCGGGCAGATCATTGCCGGAACGGGGACTATGGACACGCTTGGCCAGGTAGGCGCTATCGGCGGCATCCAGCAGAAGCTCTGGGGAGCGCAGCGCGATGGCGCGCGCTACTTTCTAGCACCTGAGTCCAACTGCGACGAGGTTATTGGACATATTCCTAGTGGGCTCCGAGTCGTAGCAGTGGACACTCTAGAAGATGCGTGGAACGCAGTACAGGCCATTGGTCATGGTCAGGCAACTAACCTGCCCACGTGCACAAACTAGCCAGTGATCTCCACTAAGAACTGAGCCTCAACCCGTCATCGATTAAAGCTCCGTCGCCGATTAAAGCTAGGGCTCGAGAGTCGCTCGGACCGCTTCAATGAGTTGAGGTACGAGCGTTGCGCCATGCGCAACGTCAAGGTCCGCGTCATGTGAGCGAGTTCGAATCGCACACCACGAATCACCAAAACGCGTTGTGCCTACTGCCATCCGAACGTCTTGGCGATCCGGGTGGTTGGTGACGTACTGCAGTGCGGCGGCAGGATCGTCGGGAATGGACGCCTCAGCCGAAGGCGGCAAGATCAACTGTTCCGTAACCACCGCACAGCCAACAACGGTGATTGGCCACGAAATGTACGCCAGCAACTCCTCAAGCGAATGAGCATCAGGCAGGTCTTCTTGCTCAACGCTGGTGAGATGCTCGGGGTCTTCCTGCGCCGCGGCAATAGTCGCAGTGGGCAACTGCGCAGCGAGTTCCGGGTCCGTTGCAATGGCGTCCTGCGTTTTGATGAGCGCAAAGACACGAATAGGACCATCCCAGCCGCCCCGGGCAACGTGGCGTTCAATCTCGGAAACAGCATCGGCAAGAGCGCGTTCGCTCGCCGAAAGACCTTGTGCAATAGGACGTGACATAACACAAGAATGGCACGTGTGCGCAAGAATGGCATACCTCCCACGGACCTGACCGCGTGAAAGATATGTGGGAACCTTGAACTGCAACAATGCGTTCAACACAGCAGAGAAAGTTAAGAACGGGCTTAGTACGAGCGTCGCCGAGCACGGAGCAAGCAATTGCGCGGTGCCTGCGGCGCGCCACCGAGCGTGCGGTCACCGCTGCACGCACAGATTAGCGAGGATTCATCGCCGTGTCTTTTGCAGCGTCATCGCGCAGGCCAGCACCGCGAGCGCAATCGGGGCGTAGAGGCCCGAGCCCGCTTGCAATCACAGTGATATTTGTGGTTGCAGTTATCGCGCTCGTGTTTCTGGCAGCGCACTTTTGGACAGAGGTCCTGTGGTTCACTCAGGTGGGCTACCGCGAGGTTCTGCTGACTCAGTGGGGCACGAGGGCAGCGCTCTTTGTCATCGCGTTCGTGGTGATGGCAGGAATTGTTTGGGCAAATCTGAATATTGCTTATCGAAGGCGGCCGATTTACGCGCCGTCCACGCCGGAGCAAGCCACTTTGGACCAGTATCGAGAGGCCATTGAGCCGCTGCGCCAGGCGCTGGTGTTTGGTATCCCTGTGGTGGTTGGATTCTTTGGCGGACTGGCGGCTCAGGCGCAGTGGTCTCAGGTGTTGCTCTGGCTTAACCGCGTGAGTTTTGGTGCCTCGGATCCTCAGTTTGGGTTGGACTATTCGTTCTACGTATTTACCCTGCCAGTTCTGCGTTTTGCCACCAACTTCCTTCTCGCTGTGGTGATCATTTCAGTGATCGGCGCGGTTGTTACGCACTACCTTTATGGTGGGATCGCAATCGGTCAGGGTGGACGCAAGACGAGTGCTACGCCGGCTGCACGTATCCAGTTGTCTGTGTTGGCGGGCGTTGGTGTTCTCGTGCTTGGGGGCAACTATCTGCTTGACCGTTATGGGTTGTTGCTTAAGGGCGGCGAGAAGTTCGATGGTGCGAACTACACGGACATTAACGCCGTAATCCCGGCGAAGTTGATTCTTGCCGGTGTCGCGGTTTTGGTGGCGTTGCTTTTCTTTGCTAATGCGTGGCGTGAGAATTGGAAGCTTCCAGTTATCGGCGTGGGGCTGATGATTGTTTCGGCGATTATTGTTGGCGGGGTGTACCCATGGGTGGTTCAGCGTTTCCAAGTCACGCCAAACGCGCAGCAGCTCGAGTCGGAATATATCCAGCGCAACATTGACGCCACTCGGATGGCGTTTGATCTTGATGACATTGACGTGCGTGGTTATGACGCAAAGACGACCGCGGAGAAGGACGCTTTGCGCAGTGACGCGGAGACAACTGCGTCGATTCGCTTACTCGATCCCAACATTGTCTCGCCGTCTTTCCGTCAGCTTCAGCAGAACCGTGGTTACTACAACTTTGCGGAGCAGTTGTCGGTGGACCGCTACTCGATCAATGGTGATAGTCGGGACACTGTTATTGCCGTGCGGGAATTGGATCTTGAGGGCCTGAACAATGACCAGCGCACGTGGGTTAATGACCACACCGTGTACACTCACGGATTTGGCGTTGTAGCGGCCTACGGTAACCAGATTGGTGAGGATGGTAGGCCGGCCTTCTATGAGGGTGGTATCCCGTCGGTAGGTGGTTTGAGCGAACTTAACGATGGTGGCTACGAGCCTCGCATCTATTTCAGTTCCAAGGCACCTTCGTACTCAATTGTTGGTGCTCCTGAGGGTGCTGAAGCTCGCGAGTTGGACTATCCCACCGATGAGGGTTCAGGTCAGGTTAATACGACGTTCCCCACTCAGGACGTTGAGGTAGGCCCATCCGTTGGAAACATGTGGAACAAACTGCTGTACGCCATCAAGTTTGGCGACGAGCAAATTGTGTTCTCTTCACTTGTGAACAAGGAATCACAGATCATTTATGAGCGTGATCCCGCTGAGCGAGTACAAAAGGTCGCACCGTTCCTCACTCTAGACAACCGCGTTTATCCGGCCGTTGTTGACGGGCGCGTTAAGTGGATTGTGGATGGGTACACCACGTCCAACAACATGCCGTATTCATCCTCGGCAGCGCTTGATGAGGCGACTGCCACCGTAACCGGTCCTAATGGTCAAAGTGTGCAAGCGTTGCTCCCGCAGGAGGTTAACTACATTCGCAACTCAGTTAAGGCCACCGTTGACGCTTATGACGGTACGGTCACTTTGTATGCGTGGGATAACAGTGACCCCATTTTGGAAGCATGGGAGAAGGTGTTCCCTAACGCTGTTCAGCCCATCAGCGAGATTTCGTCTGATCTCATGAGTCACATCCGGTACCCGGAGGACTTGTTTAAAGTTCAACGCACTCTATTGACTCGGTACCACGTGGAGACCGCGGCGGAGTTTTACTCGGGTCAGGACTTCTGGCGTAACCCAGAGGACCCCACCAGCCCGGCCAACAACCCGACTGACCAACCGCCGTACTACCAGACACTGCAGATGCCAGGGCAGAGTGACCCAACCTTCTCGCTGTCTACCTCGTTTATTGCGGGCGGCTCAGGTGGGCGAAACGTGCTCACGGGTTATCTTGCTGTAAATGCGGAGGCCGGTAACGTGGCCGGAACGCCAGATCCGGATTATGGAAAGTTGCGTCTCCTAGAACTGCCGCGCGGCTCCACAATTCCGGGCCCCGGTCAGGTGCAGAACAACTTCACTTCCGACTCTGACATTGCCACGCAGCTTGGCTGGCTGAAAAATAACCAGGCGACTGTTTTGAACGGCAATCTGTTGACGCTCCCGGTGGGCGGCGGCTTGCTCTATGTGCAGCCGGTGTACGTGCAGGCATCGTCTGGAACCAAATTCCCGTTGCTGCGTAAGGTGCTGGTCTCGTTTGGTAATGAGGTCAAGCTGGCCGATACTCTCGACGAAGCCCTCGACGAGGTGTTTGGCGGAAGTTCCGGCGCTCAAGCAGGCGATGCAGAAGTAACTGACGAGGGTATCCCTGTTGATGAGAAGCCGTCAGGACCAAATCCGGATGGCAGTGAGGATCCAACGCAGAGCCCCACTCAGCCTGGCTCGACCGGAGAGCCGAGCACGCCTGACACTCCCAGCGAGCCGAGTCAGCCGGCGAATCCGGATGGAACTGGTTCTTCCGGTAATTCCGGGAAGGATCCACAATCAGTTCTGGCTTCCTCACTAGCTGATGCAAAGAAGGCGATGGAGGACTCACAGGAGGCTCTTACGGCAGGTGACTTTGCCAAATATGGTGAGGCGCAAGCGCGACTGCAAAAGGCCGTAGAAGCGGCAATTGCGGCTCAGGATGCAATGGGCAAGTAACTAACTGACCCCACGCGAAGGCATCTGGTTGCCCGATGCCTTCGCGTGGGCCTTGCCGCAAGGTTGAGGTGTTGCTAAGTGCCAAGTGGGTGCGCGATTCCATAAGGAATCGCGCACCCACCGCTATTTATGGCGCAAAATCGTCAAGCGTAATCCACATCACAGCAAAGATATGGAAAAAGTAGAGTATGCTGAATAAGCCGACGCGGGGTGGAGCAGCTCGGTAGCTCGCCGGGCTCATAACCCGGAGGTCGCAGGTTCAAATCCTGTCCCCGCTACTAACTGAAAGATCGAGAGCCCAACAGGGCGCTCGATCTTTTTGATATTCCGAATGGATTCGCGCACCTATCGCAGTTTCCTTTCAAGCGGTCCGCACTTGGCCATAGAACCACAAGGCTCAACGGTGTGCCTAGCGCAGGCCACAACCTTGCACGCAATTTCATACGCCTGGATTACGAATATTCCGTTGTTATCGGGCAAAATTAGTTACATCATTCGCGCGCCACGGCGCACTACCTTTGGATCAGGAAATGACCACCACAGACGGCACTCAGTCCGCCGAAACCAATACCCTCACTGATGGATTGCTTGGCACCCTGCCAACCAAAATTCTACGTTTGGGTGCAACCGGGGCCAGCATTGAGGTGGCGGTTAAGGGAGCAACCCTTCTGTCATGGAATGCCTCGTTCAAAGGCGTTACCGGTAATTTCGTAGCGGGTTTTGTATCTGAGGAGGATTTCTACTCCCAGGCCGGCATGCGCAACGGACTGCTCTTTCCCTTTGCTAACCGTCTGCGCAATAACCAGTACACCTGGGATGGCGTAACCTACACAGTCCCCAAGCAAACTGAGGCTGATCCTGAGGTTATTCACGGGTTCGTGCGGCTCAACGACTGGCAGTTTGAAGGCGCGCAGCTCGATGACCCGACCGCAGCCGCCTTGACCTTCTCCTACCAGATCCGAGAAGGCGAATACGACTGGTACCCGTTCTCGCTCGACATCGCTGTGCGCTTCGAACTGACCGCAGATGAACTCGCAGTCACCTTTGAGTACCGCAACGTGGGAAGCGTTGATCTTCCGGCCGGATTCGGGTGGCACCCATACTTCCGCCTACCCGGGCACGAGACGTTTGATGAACTCTCACTTAAGGTCCCAGGCCGCGCGCGCATCTTGATGGACGCCAACCTCGTACCGCTTGAGGGCGATGCCGCATATGAACCACGTGACAGCGACCTTGTGCATCAAACTATGGCTGGCGTTAACTACGATGACGCTTGGGACAAACTCGTAGCAGACGAAGACGGCGTCATCCGAACCACGCTCACCGAGCCGGACACCGGAGACGGCCTTGCGGTATGGCAGGATCGTGGAACTGTTTTGATCTACACCGGCGGATCCTTCCCAGTACCACGCGGCTCCATTGCTATCGAACCTGTTGAATCAACCACGGACGCTTTTAACCGGCCAGACCGCGAGGATGAGGTTCGCTTGGTTCCGGGTGAGGAGCGTGTGTTCCGCTTTGGGGCAACCATCCTAAGCTAATTTTGCGACGCAGTGCGCAACCGAGACGATACCCTCCGATTCCTTCGAATCGGAGGGTATCGTCGTATAGCGGAGGGTATTTGCGCTGGTAGTTGCGTTGCGTAATGCGTATCACAGGCATTTCGTTTGAATCTGATGCACCATGGAACGTATGCTTAATGAGCCGACGCGGGGTGGAGCAGCTCGGTAGCTCGCCGGGCTCATAACCCGGAGGTCGCAGGTTCAAATCCTGTCCCCGCTACTAAATGAAAGATCGAGGTTCCTTTTGGAACCCCGATCTTTTTGTTTACCCGGCTAGTTTTCTCCGCGTCACGTCCCGTTGGATTTTCTTGTGGGACCCAGAAACTCGAAGCGATTACTCAGCTGCTGCCTTAACTACCAGTACGGGAACTGAAGCATCCAGTAGCACCCGCTGAGTGGTTGAACCAAGTAGGAACTTGCCAACCGGGGTGCGCTTACGCGAACCTAGCACGATGATGTCGGCGTCGATGCGTTCCGCGTGATCAAGGATTGCATCAGCAACATCAATCTTGTCCGAGCGAAATGAAATCTCTACCTCTTGACCATGCTTGGCAATAAGCGCCGCCAAATGTGAAGGGACAGGCGCATCGTTGGGTTGCGGCGTCAGAACAAGCGCAACGAGCCGCGTGCTGCGGCGCTCAGCTTCTTGAACTGCGGCAGCAAAAGCGGCCTCGCCCTGAGCTGTTTCATTGTAGGCAACCATAACGGTCATGGTGATTGTCCCTTGCTGTCAGGAATCTTTATTCTCGAATGTGGCGATTCGTTCTCTGAGCAGGTCATAGTCAGACGGCGACCAGCCAGAAACTTCAGTAATTGCACCTAAAGCGTCAGCATACTCCAACTGATACATATGGCCATGACCTGCGGGCACGTCGCCGGAAACCATCATGTCGAACGCAACCTGCCAAAACGTGACAATCGGAGTCCACACCATGTTGACCCGCCGGTCTGGACCCGCCGGTTCATTGAGCCAATCTGGCTGATTCCACAGCAGTTCCATGGACCACCACGTCACGGCATCGGAGGCATGTTGCAGGTAAACCACCCGAGGACTACGCCAGTCCTTTTTAAGGGTCCATAGGGAATCAGAACGGTTTGACTGGGTGGAAAAACGTACCTGATGTCCACCATTAATTACTGGCGTGATTTCGGGGGAGCCTGGATCACGATTGTTAGTGATCTGTTGCCACATCGGTGTGAAACTCGGCGTGCCAACAAAAAGAGCACCATCGGTGCGCTCCGAGATGTCTTGCAGACCAGAAAACGCGCCCTGCATTCCATACGAGCCAAGTGAGAGCCCATAAACATAAATCTTGGGGCGGGTATCTTCCGGATGGGTGAGCCATGCAGCATAGACCGCCTCAAATAGCGCCTTTCCAGCTGCTGGAGGAGTGTCACGATCGCTAAGAAAGGACACCCAGCTGGGCAGGTAGGAGTACTGCATGGAGGCGATCGCGGTATTCCCCGCGTGGAGGAACTCGAGAGTGTCACTCATACCCGAATCGATCCAGCCCGTCCCTGTTGCAGTTGCGATCATCAGGACATCGCGATCCCACGCATTCGTGCGATCCAACTCAGCAACAACCTGGTTTGCAGTGTCCGTAAGCGACTCATTCTCAGTCAAGCCCGCATACACACGGATCGGTTCCTTAGCAGCGGTCCCTGCAAGAGCCGGTGTGCTATCGGCAAATTCTTGGAGTTCTTCCTTGCTCGGCCCCTTGCCAACGAACGCACGGCCCTGATAGCCAAGGGAATCCCACGAGGTCAGCGACTGCGGTGAGCCTGAGCGTTCCGGAGCCATTGGCTCGACCACATCTTTTGGCACATCACGATCAGATGCGGAATAGATGTTATTAAGCAGGTGCATTGAGCCGCGTACGAGCGTGCCATCAAGCAGAGTCAGAAACCCGACAACCACGATGATTGCACCCGCTAGGAGCGCGGCTCGGCGAGGGATCCACCGTGAAAGTTTGCGGGCAACCCAACGCATACTGCGATGTAAACCTCGGCCGATGGAAATGACAACGAGGGCTACGAGGAAGGTAACAGCAAACATGCCAACCACGTGGCTGGCGCCATCTGGTTCCATTCCCATGAGTTCGCGCAGCTCGTTTTGCCAATTGCTTCCGAGCACAACAAAAAGTGGTACCACTACAACTGTGAGCCCTAGGAGCGACCACCACAGGATTCTTGACGTTCGCGGTGTCCACCAGTGTGAAAAACCGAGCCATCGGGTAAAGGAACCAACGGCCGCGCCAAGCCCGTAGCCACCTGCGATGCACAGTCCCGACATGATGCCTTGAAAGGCCCACGACCTCGGTATGAGCGAGGGGGCAAGCGACATGCAGAGGAAAACCAACCCAAAACAGAGCCCTGTGGCTGAAACGTTGGCTGGTGGGCGAACAGTGCTCCTGACCTTCACCCAAGCTCTTACCCAAGCCCGACGATACAGTGGCGCGGTGTGCGGTTGAGTGACTAGATCGCTGGAGTCAGCGGTGCTCACGACCGATCCTTTCCTTTGCGCAAACATGGATGGCGGAAAGGGATGCGCGCATTAGTCCCATCACTACTCTACAAAAACTCTGCGGGATTTGGAGCGCCATAGTGCCTACTTTTCGCATGGAACTACGATTCTTCATGAGCTACGTCCATACGGTTGATCGTGTTTCATGATCGTGTTTGGTAGTTCGGCGAGTTTTGCCAAATAATGCTCCCTGCCCGGCAAAAGGGAATATTATTGCGCAGTGGACTACATTCAAAGGGCGTTTACGCAGTGGCAAGCGATTCATCCAGAACGCGACATTGACACAATCCTGACTACAGGACGCGTTTTACGAATTGCTTCATTCCTGCAGGCGGCTTCCGAAGACGCTGTGGGCCGATACGGGTTGTCGCGTGGGGAGTATGACATGCTCTCTGCGATTCGGCGTTCTGGCAAAAATTGTCGTGCCACAGAGCTCTCCGTGCTGACAAAGTCATCGGGTGCAGCAATCACCAAACGGCTAGATAGGCTCTCGAAAGCTGGCTACCTAACTCGAAAAGTTCTGCCGCGTGACCGCCGAGTTGTGCTCGTTGAACTGACTGATGAAGGTAGGGCGCTCGTTGATGAAATGCTTCCAGTGGTTACCGGAGCTGAGTCCGTATATCTCGATGGCTTTACCGCGAATGAACTTGAGACCTTTAAGGAGTTGCTCTCTAAGTTGCTGGTAAATGTTGATCCTGAGGAATACTAGGTTTTGCTTTCCACAGGTGAACTTTTCACGTACCTCTAGTACGGAAAAATGCAGGTAGGACAGTGAGAAATCACTGTCCTACCTGCATTTATGTTCAAACGGCCAAGCCGTGTTAACTACTCACTGGGCTTTGTCATGGACAAAACGTCCAGCGCCGTGTCGAGTTGCTCAAGCGTTACCTCGCCGCGCTCTACAAAACCAAGGTCGATGACTGCTTCTCGAACCGTCAATCCTTGCTTGACGGAGTGCTTTGCCACCTTGGCTGCGGCTTCGTATCCGATCGCGCGGTTAAGTGGGGTCACAATTGACGGTGAGGATTCCGCCAGTGCGCGGGCGCGCTCCACATTAGCGGTAATGCCATCCACCGTCTTGTCCGCGAGTACGGTTGCGGCAGCGGAGAGCAAACGAATCGATTCAAGCACACCCTGTGCGATAACGGGGATTTGAACGTTAAGTTCAAAGGAACCGCTCGCCCCGGCCCAAGCCACAGTTGCATCGTTCCCTACGACTCGAGCAGCTACCATGAGCACTGCTTCAGGGATAACAGGGTTAACCTTGCCTGGCATGATCGAAGAACCAGGTTGTAGATCAGGAATTGCGATCTCGCCCAGCCCCGTGTTGGGTCCCGATCCCATCCAGCGCAGATCGTTACAGATCTTGGTCAGTGAGACCGCGATTGTGCGCAGCGCACCAGAGAGTTCCACGAGGCCGTCGCGTGAGGACTGTGATTCAAAGTGATTGCGAGCCTCTGTAAGTGGAAGTCTAGTGTCTTGAGCAAGCAACTCGATGACTCGCTGCGGAAAGCCCTTGGGTGTGTTGATTCCGGTGCCCACTGCGGTACCGCCAAGAGGGACCTCAGCGGCACGCGGAAGAGCAGCCTCGAGCCGCTCAATTCCATAGCGGATTGCAGCAGCGTATCCGCCAAACTCCTGCCCCAGCGTTACCGGAGTGGCATCCATGAGGTGGGTGCGGCCGGACTTCACTACCCCTGCAAACTCGTTAGCCTTGGCTTCCAACGATTCTGCGAGGTGTTCGAGCGAGGGTACGAGATCCTGCAGTACTCCAGCGGTGGCTGCCACGTGCACCGAGGTGGGGAACACGTCGTTTGATGATTGTGATGCGTTGACGTGGTCGTTAGGGTGGACGTCTTGGCCAAGTTCGCGAGTAGCAAGAGTTGCTAGGACCTCGTTCATATTCATGTTTGACGAGGTTCCAGATCCGGTCTGGTAAACATCCACGGGGAAGTGCTCGTCGAATCCGCCGGCTGCGACGAGATCGGCGGAATGGACAATCGCCTGTGCAACCTCGTTGCTTAACACACCGAGTTCGGCATTGGCTAGAGCGGCAGCCTTCTTGATGCGGGCGAGTGCCTCAATGTGGGAGCGTTCGAGTCCTGTCCCCGAGATTGGGAAATTCTCAACGGCTCGTTGGGTTTGAGCGCGGTAGAGTGCCGTTGCTGGAACTCGGACCTCGCCCATGGTGTCGTGCTCAATGCGGTATTCGGTCACGTCGTCGTGTGAAAAACTCATGGATAAATCCTGCCTTATGTCGTGCTGATGCCCAAAGTTGGTCTGGAACTCAGGCGACCTCTCCGATGTCACCGATCACGTTGACAAGGTGTGCCTTGCCATCTTCAAGGTCGTATTCCAAGCCAACGATGGCGAGGCGACCCTCTGCTACTGCAGCCGCGATAGCAGCGGAGTATCCGTGCAACATTTCACCGGTGTGCTTGACGTGTTCTGTGCGCAATTGATTTTCAGTGAACTGGTCTAGTGCGCCATCCTGCTTGGTGAACCCAACAATCGAGGGAATAACCCGATCTGTTAGAGCGCGAATGAAACCAGAAGGTTGCTCACCTGAAGCCAAAGTTTGGGCCGCAGCATGGATCGCACCGCATTTGTCGTGTCCCAGAACAATAATCAGTGGGGTGTCGAGCAGATTGACTGCGTATTCAATTGTGCCGATAACCGTGGTGTCTACCGTGTGGCCGGCTGTTCTGACCACGAACAGGTCGCCAAGGCCGCGGTCAAAGATGATCTCTGCTGCAACGCGGGAATCTGAACAGCCAAAGATGGTGGCAAAGGGGTTTTGGGTGATCTGAAGTTCCTTGCGGCGGTCTGCGCTCTGGGAAGGGTGCTTCACATTTCCTGAGACAAAGCGCTCGTTACCATCCTTGAGTTTCTGCCAAGCTTGTGCGGGGGTGAGCTGTGTGGGCATGGAAATTCCTAACTCGTTGAGTAACTGATTGACCTTCAGCCGAGTTCTGCAAGCCAAGGAGGATTAGCGCCCGCGCGGGAGACGGTCACTGCTGCGACCTTTGCGCATTGCAACAAGACTTCCTTAAGAGTAGCCCCGTTGACGGCGCGCAGTGCTTCGCGTTCAGATCCGCCAAGTAGGTTCCGCTGCCAAAGGCCGTGAATAAGTGCACCCATGAATGAATCACCAGCCCCAACGGTGTCTGCCACATCAGTGCGTGGAGCTTCAACTCGGATAGCGTCTACTGAAGTGACGCCAAGTGCGCCGTCACCGCCAAAAGTTACAACTACGAGTGCCGGACCAGTAGCGCGCCAGCGCGCGGCAACTTCTTGGGGTGACTCGCCCGGATAGAGCCATTCGAGGTCCTCATCGCTGACCTTAACCACGTCGGCTAAGGCAACATAACGCTCAACGATAGGGCGCACGATGTTTGGGTCGCCCATGAGGGTGGGCCGAATGTTGGGATCGTAGGTGATCGTGCAACGCCGTTGAGCGTCCTTGAGCAGTGCGAATGCTTTGTCACCTCCGGGCTCGAGTACCGCCGCAATTGAGCCGCTGTGCGCGACTATCGCGTTCGATGGTACGGAAATCGAGGGGAGGTCCCACTCTAGGTCAAAGTTATAGGTGGCTGATCCATTCGCGCTGAGCGTGGCATGCGCAAGCGAAGTCCTAGTTGCGTGGATACCGGACTCATCAAGCGAGACGTTGGATTCATCGAGCCAATCCTGTATTCGCTTGCCCCTCTCATCTGCGCCTATCCAAGACAACAACCGTGCGTTGCGGCCGAGCCGGCCAAGCGTCAAGGCTACGTTTGCGGGACTTCCACCGGGGTGTTCGGTGGTTGCGCCGTCCAAAGTCGTCACGGCGTCGATAAGTGCCTCGCCGATGACGTATGCCAGAGGAGTTGGTGAGGGCATGAGAGTCCTAGTCTTCTTGTTGTTCGGAATGTGCACTGTTGCGAGCCTGTTCAAGGCGTTGACGGGCTCCGTCGAGCCATTCCTGACAGCGTGCGGCGAGCAATTCTCCCTTTTCCCACAGAGCCAGCGAAGCCTCAAGCGAAGCCGCCCCTGACTCAAGCTTTTGCACGATCGAGATCAGTTCATCTCGCGCCTCCTCATAGCCAAGAGTGGCGATGTGCGCGCGAGTGCTGTCATCGATCAAAGTGGGAAGTGCTGAATTGCTGGTCATGATGTCTTTATTCTCCATGAGGTTGTGGCGAGCGCCAATGGTTTTGAGTGGACTAGCTGTTTGAGTTGACACGAACAGCAGTAAAACTGCCCTTGTGTAGCCGGACTGAAATCGTTTGACCGTCAACCACCTCGTCTGCCCTGGTGACAACTTGGCCCGTCTCGTTTTGCACAACGGCATACCCTCTCTCCAGCGTGGCCTGGGGTGAGAGCGCCACGATCTGCGCGCGGAGCCTATTCAAATCACCTGTGTGCTGAAGGATTTGCCGGTCGAGGGCGAACCTCAGCCGTTCCGAAGTTTGTGCGAGCCCTTGAATATGCGGTTCTAGCAGCGCGGTGGGGCGGGCAAGAACCGGTCTGCTTTGCATGAGCGTTAGACCTTCTTGTTCCCTGTGTACGCGGGAATTTATTGCTGCACGAATGCGTGTAAGTGCGTTCTTCAAACCGGTTCGTTCCTCAACCACGTTGGGCACTATGCGCTTGGCAGCGTCGGTAGGAGTGGAGGCTCGTAGGTCTGCTGCAAAATCTATGAGCGGGGTATCGCGTTCATGTCCGATAGCGGAAACTATCGGGGTGACCGCTGCTGCCACAGCCCGCACTAAAGACTCGTTTGAGAACGGGAGCAGATCCTCCACCGCGCCACCACCGCGTGCAATGACGATGACGTCTATGTCTTCGCGTGCATCGAGTTCAGTAAGAGCAGCGCAGACCTGAGAAACGGCGTGGACACCCTGGACTGCAACTTCTCTGATCTCAAACTGCACTTCGGGCCAACGCAGTTGAGCGTTGACTACAACATCGTGCAGAGCCTCCGATTCTCGACCGCAGATCAAGCCAACCCGAGCGGGAAGGAACGGGAGGGGTTTCTTGCGGGAATCGTCGAAAAGCCCTTCCGCAGCGAGCTGGGACTTCAGCAATTCGATCTTTGCCAGCAGTTCACCCAAACCAACCTGCGAGATCTGACTTGCTTGCAACTGAAATGAACCACGTTTAGTCCAAAAAGTCGGCTTCACTTGAGCTACTACATGTGCGCCCTCGGTCAAAGGACCAGCAGAAGCAAGAGCCGAGGAGTAAATCGAGACCGGTAAGGACATGTCTTGATCAGTGTCCCGCAGCGTCAAAAAGGCCATGCCAGCACCCGGACGTCGATTGAGTTGGACCACCTGACCTTCAATCCACAGCGGCACCATGCGGTCGATGTACTGGGCAATCTTCTGCGAGAGGACTCGCACTGGCCAGGGATTTTCCTTTGTGGTGTCGCCTGCACGCTCGGCAATTGCGGGCACAGGAGCAGACGCCACGGGTGATGCGGGTTGCGTGGGTGTGGTGGTTGGACGTGATTCGTTGTTGTCGGGCACGTATCTAGAGTGCACCATCCCACTGACATTGGTGGGGTAGGTGGCGTGAAACGTCTGAAATCTGTGGGTTGCTGCGCACGCATAGAACGTGTGAATACGAGATCTCGGAGTCGATGCAGGAGTGTGGTGCCAGATGCGGTGACCCCGTTACGTGCACAAAGTCACCGCACTCTCCCGGCACTTTGTGTGCGTAACTCACCTAGAATCAAATGGTGAGTAACTCGTCACCAGCACAGTCCACCTCGTCCCAGTCCGTCTTGCACATGCCACTCGCCACGGGCGAGCG